>ERZ1034976.83-NODE-83-length-81753-cov-28.129367_pt1 | contig 81753 bp, 58 predicted proteins | sample MGYA00520623_ERZ1034976 | MGnify/ENA primary metagenome ERZ1034976 (study PRJEB33766, sample SAMN09781774) | gut metagenome | biome: gut microbiome | host: Homo sapiens | place: Madagascar | study: EMG produced TPA metagenomics assembly of the PRJNA485056 data set... | reverse complement strand
CTAAAAAGGCTTAGTTCGGCTTAAGCGCACCCCTTCCTCGGTTTAAAAGAAAAGCAAACAACACAACAATATGAATACCAACTCTCTCCTCAGTGCGTTCCGCCTCTTCCGCGTGAAGCGCGAAGAACGCCCGTTGGCGACGGTGATGCTCCTGGTGTTCCTTGCGCTCGACGCCCTCGTCATCTGCAAGTACTACGACGTGTTCACACCGCAGACCACCTACTACTGGCATCTGTTCATCTCGAAGTTCCACATCTCGGGCTTCGACCCCATCACGTACAGCGTGGTGAGCAACTGGACGGCGGGCTATAATGTCTACCGCCATCCGCTGCTGGCGTTCTTCATGTACGTACCCTACCTCATCAACCAGGGACTGATGTGGCTCACGGGCATCAACTGCGCCATCTTCATCGTGTCGGCGATACAGCTGTTCGCGGCGTTCTACTCGATGCTCTTCCTCTACCGCATCTGCCGCGAGGTGGTGGGCGTGAGCCGCACCGACTCCACACTGCTCACCGTCTTCTACTTCGGCTTCGCCTTCGTGATGCTCTCGACGATGGCGCCCGACCACTTCGTCATCTCGATGATGCTGCTGCTCCTGGCTCTCTACGTGTCGGGCAAGCTGATACTGAAGGGCAAGAAGCTGAGCGGATGGCAGGCGGTGACATACTTCTTCATCACCGCCGGCACATCGCTGAACAACGGACTGAAGATATACCTCTCCGAACTCTTCGTCAACGGTTGGCGCATACTGCGTCCGAAGTTCCTCTTCGGCTGCATCCTGCTGCCGGCTGCCCTCACATGGGGCGTGGCACGAATGAGCTACGACCACATCGTCTGGCCGCGCGACGTGGCGGCAAAGGCTGCCCGCGAGAAGGCGAAGGCGGAGAAGGAGGCTAAGCGGAAGGCGGAACGGGCGGAGCAGGCATGCCGCGACTCCATCGCTTTCGCTGCGTTCACCACGGCGCAGCAGGACTCTGCCGTGGCTGCCAAGACTAAGCGCGACTCCATAAACAAGGCGAAGGCGGCTGTGGCGAAGAAGAAAAAGCGCGTGCGCAAGAACGGCAAGCCGATAGCCAACGGCGAGTTCATCAGCTGGACCGACGTGACGACCTCGCGCTCGGAGTCGATAGTGGAGAACCTCTTCGGCGAGTCGATACAGCTGCATCAGGACTATCTGCTGGGCGACGTGCTGCGCACACGCCCGATGATGGTGCACTACTGCTACGCTTTCAACTACATCGTAGAGGGCATCATCGCTCTGCTCTTCGTGCTCGGCATCTGGGCAGGCAGACGCTCGCGCTTCTTCTGGCTCGCCATGTCCTACTTCGCCCTCGACATGGTGCTGCACGTGGGTCTGGGCTTCGGCATCAACGAGGTGTACATCATGTCTGCCCACTGGATATACATCATACCGATAGCCGTGGCATTCCTGCTGAAGGCTACCGAGAAACGCCGCAAGGCTCTCGCGCTGAAGACACTGATAGCCGTGCTGGCAGCGTATCTGTGGATATGGAACGTGGCGCTCATCGTGCAGTATCTCTTCTTCTAACAACATATCGTAGAAACATAACATGCAAATACTTCGCAAAGAAGAACGCCCCATAGCCGGCGTGGCACTCGTAGTGTTCGCTGCGCTCAACGCTCTGCTCATCGCCAACCACTGGCAGTCGTTCACACGTGGTGCGCACGTGGGCTTCTGGTCGGTGTTCTACAACCACCTGAACATGTCGGGCTACGACATCTTCTCGCTGATATTCATCTCGTGTATGCGTCTACATTGGAACACTCTGCGCCATCCGTTGTTCGTCGTCCTGCTGCTGCCGCTGTTTGGGCTGAACCGCCTGATAATGCCGCCGACGGAATTCAACGCTGCGGTGCTGCTCATGGCTGCACTGTTGGTGGCTGCCGACGTATGGGGAGCGGTACTGATGCACCGTCTGCTGCGCGACGTGGTGGAGGTGCGCCGCGTGGATGCCGCCCTGCTCACGGCGTTGTTCTACGGCTTCGCACACGTGATGATAGCCACCATGGTGCCCGACCACTTCGCCCTCTCGCTGCCCCTGCTGCTGCTCACGCTGCTCATAGCAGGGCGACGGCTGAAGGAGGGCAAGCCGATGAAGCTATGGCAGAGCGCGCTGCTCTTCTTCCTCACGGCTGGCGTGACGCTCACCAACGGCGTTAAGGTGGCGCTTGCGGCTTGGTTCGCAGGCGGACGTAAGGTGTTCTCTTGGCGCAGCATCGCCTCGTTCGCAGTGCCGACACTGCTGCTCGGTGCTATCTATGTCTGGCAGCAGGATGCCATCGTGGCTCCGCAGGAGCGGAAGATAAAGCGCATAGAGGCGGCAGTGGCAAAGAAAGACCCCGTACGCATAGCGAATCTGAAGGAGCACAACGACTTCGTGAAGCAACAGAACGGCGAGGCTCTGACCAAGAACGTGCCGCTGCTTGAGTGGAGCGACATAACAACCGACCGCTGGCAGTCGGCAGTGGACAATCTGTTCGGCGAGTCGCTGCAGCTCCACCGCGACTATCTGCTTGAGGACGTGCAGCAGACACGCCCCGTCTTCGTACAGTATCGCTCCGCGCTCAACTACGTTGTGGAGGCGTTGCTCGTCGTGCTTCTCGCCATTGGTGCATGGACGGCACGCCGCGAAAAGTTCTTCCTAATGGTGCTCGCGTGGTTCGGCTTCGACATGCTCATGCACATGGGCTTCGGCTTCGGACTCAACGAGGTGTACATAATGACAGCCCACTGGGCGTTCATCATCCCCATCGCCGCCGGCTACATACTGCGCCGCAGCAACAGCATGGCTCCAAGGGTGCTCGTTGCGGCACTCGCCGTGTGGCTCTGGGCGTACAATGCAGCAATTGTTATTGATTATTTATGTTGAGATGGTGTTGTGTTGAGGTGGTGATTATTTATGTTGAAGTGGTGAGGTGTTGAGATGGTGATTATTTATGTTGAAGTGGTGAGGTGTTGAGATGGTGACATTACTACAACATATCTCACCACCTCAACACAACAACATCTCAACATCATATCTCAACACCTCAACACAACACCACCTCAACATCTAATCTCAACATCATATCTCACCATCTCACCACCTCAACATCTAATCTCAACATCATATCTCACCATCTCACCACAACAACATCTCAACACCATATCCCCATGCGAACATTCCACCTCATAACCCACTTCTCGCTTGGCGGTGCCGAACGCGTAGCCGCCAACATCGCCGAGTCGCAGACGCACGGCATGGAGTACCATGTAGTAGAGATAATGCGTGGACGCACCGCCTACACGCCGAAGTTCATCGCCGAATTGGAGCAAGCCGGTGTGCGCTGCCACCGCTCGTGGATGCCCGACGTGAGCTTCCACTTCCTCTTCGAGCGCATCGCCGCACTGCTCTTCCCCCTGCGTATGCTCTACATCATGCTGCGCTGGCATCCCGACGTGATACACACGCACACCGAGACCCCCGACCTTGCACTCTACGTGTTCAGCCGCCTGTTCCCGTTCATGCTGCGCCGTGTGAAGATAGTGCGCACCATACACAACACACGTCTCTGGACGGGTCTGCCACGCACTGCCCAGTGGGTGGAGGCGTTCTTCAAGAGCAACAACGCCAACATCGCCATCTCCGACTCCGTGCGCGACAGCTATGCCGACCGCTTCGGCGAGGTGCCACCTATTATTAATAATGGTGTGGCGGAGGTTGAGCAGAAAGATTACTTCAACATCTCAACACCTCAGGGGGTGCACTTGTCTCAAGTGCACCAACAACACCTCAACACCTCAACATTCAACACTCAACACTCAACCAATCTCAACACCTCAACACCTCCGCTCGGCTTTTGCCGCTTGCCAGAGCAAGAACACCTCAACATCTTATTCGCCGGTCGCCTTGAGCCTCAGAAGGGCGTGGTTGTGCTCTGCGAGGTGCTGAAAATGCTTGCAGGCGACGCGCGCTACCACTTCACCATCGCCGGCGACGGCTCGCAGCGCACGCTCGTAGAGCAGACCCTCGCGGACATAGCATCATCAGGAAAGCCCCTCAACGCGCAGCTTGTGCCCCCAATATTCGGACTCGCCGGCTACATGCAGTCGTTCGACTATCTGTTCATGCCGTCGGAGTTCGAAGGATTGAGTATGCTCTCTATGGAAGCGAGCCTCAACCGCCTGCCCGTTATCGCCAACGCCAGCCCCGGACTCGCCGACACGCTGCCCGCCGACTGGGCACTGCTTGCGCACAACAACAGCCTCAACGACTACCACCGCATCTTCGACCTGCTGCCCACCGCCGACCACGACGCACTCACGCAGCAAGCCTACGACTTCGCCAAAGACCGCTTCTCGGTGCGCACGATGCAGGAACGCTACGAAGCGCGATATAAGGCGACTGGTAGATAAGCAACAAAAAACGACATATCTCAGGGAAAAAGCCCTAAGATATGTCGTTTTTCTGTATATGTTCAGCGGCTACTTATACGAGACGTAAAACAACACGAGTATTGCCATCTTCACGATAACGCTGAGCGTGAGTTTCTTCTGGCGCAACGTAAGGCACAGATACAATGTATATACGCCTAAAACGAAGTCTAAAGCCATGGCTATCAGCGTATAAACAGACACGTGGAAGTGGTTCACGGCAATAGTTAAGAACGACAATGCCAGAAAGAAGTCGACACCGTTCATGAACTTTGTAACTCTCGAAGGCTTTTCGCCCTCACTCTCCTCCGACTTGCCTTTCGCTAACGCACGCTTCGTCTTAAAGCCGACAAAAAGCAATAGCGCGAGTAAAAGAGCAAATGGGATAATTACAAAATAAAACATCTCATTTCTGTCCATTGCACAAATTGTAAAATTCTGCTGCATTATACAAACATTGATTATAATCTGATACTATATATAATATACTTAGTGACAATACTCCACCAGCAACAGGACCGGTAAAAGAAGAACCTAATGACGCTAAGATTAAACTTCGCACCATTGTAGAATAACAATTATCTACCTTATTTTTATATCTGTTATAGCAGTCAGTACGTTTATTCGACTCTTGAAATAATGGTTTATAAGTCAAATCAGCATTTTCTGTTACAAGCACTTTGAACTCTCTGTTTATTTCAACATTAGCCTGAACGAATCTATTATGTCGCACATCACTAATCATTGGTACTGCAGTTGGTTTTAATCGTGCAAAGCAATCACTACCCAAATCTTCTTTTACAAGATTAACTATTTCAGCAGAATAATTTTTTTGTACAAACGAGGCAAGAGAATCCGTATTTTCTTTTAATATTTCTAATTGTTCCTCCGAAACTTTAGGAAGCTCATTTATTAACTCTGGATACTTATTGTAAAACTTCATAGTTACAGAATCCATTTTTACTGCAATTGTAGCAATATCTGCACGAGACAATATAGCTGAAGACGAGCGAGTTTTTACTCCGTGCATAATGCTCTTTTGTTCACTAATATAAGAACGCAAATCTTCCTCAAAGCTATCTGTAGAAGATTTATACTCAGACACTTCTGTTTTATTACAAGCAATATTAATCATTGCAAAAACAGCTAACAATAAAAAAGATACTTTTTTCATAAATGATGTTTGTAGTTTTTTGTAAATAATATTAAAGTCTCGGTTGCAAATATAAATATTTAAACTATAACAGCCAATAGTTATTCTTATTTTTTAACAATCTAAATGTATCTAACACACATTGTTATGCTTTATTACGATTCTTGCAAAATCATACATTTACGAACGTAATCGATTGTAAAATATTCTGCTTAAAGCAAGGATACATTGTTTTTTATTTGTACCTTTGCAACGTCTATCGTAGAGATTGCTGCTTGAATTTGCAACACCCGGGTATGCTGTCTCTACATATACATTTTTTGAGCGATCCGGCTCCGCCTACTTCAACAAATCAAAACATCTTGATTGCTCAGAACTTTTAAAGTATTACTAACTACAAGTGTTGCAAAACAAAAGACAATGAGTATTCGTTATCTACTTTCATTGGCTCTGTTAGCTATTGGGGGGGGTAGTTCTTCCTGGGCGCAGACCAGTGACATCAAGACCTCGGAGAATGTAAACAATCCCGAGAGAGTGTACACCATCAGCAACTGCAACGGACTGATGATGACTCCGTACACATCGCCTACACGTACAAACGAGAATGCAGGCAAGTTCGCCTTCTATGCTGCAAGCACAGAAGGTCAGTATCTCATCTACAACGTCGACAGCAAGGTGTGGGTTTCGTACGACAAAGCCTACAGCTACAGCAACGGACCAGGCAAGGCAAAGCTCATCAGCGACAAGACGAACGCACAACCGTGGAAGGCTACTAAGACAACCGCCCAGAACGGCACAGCGGCCTACGAGTTCCAGCCGATCACCTCTACCGGCAAGGCAGACAAATACATGAACTGGCACGGCGGCATCGACTTCAACCCCGTAGACAACAAGACCATCACCGTGGGGCTGTGGCAGGACAACGGCAAGCAGGACAACGGCAGCGCATGGGTGCTGCAGGAGATGGTGTCGAACACGTACACCGTTAGCGGCGCAAGCGTCACTATCAACGGCAAAACATACAACGACGGCGATAAGATTACTGTGAGCGGATCGTTGCTGCCAAGCGACGTGACCGCGCCCGAGAAGGACGGCAAGTTCGCCACCGTACAGATCGACCCAGGGACAAAGACCATCACCGTAGCTTACTACGACCTGCCACAGCTCGAGGACAGCGAGCCGTACACCAACGCATGGCTCTACCCGATACAGCAGGACAAGGTTGGCGACGCAACTGCATGGCAAGATAATAACGTTTACACATTGGGCAACAAGGTGCTTCAGGCAAGCTTCCTCAACACCGAGAAGGCCATCTACTTCCTCGGCTCTAAGGCTATGAATCTGGTGGCTGGCACAGAACCTTTCTACGTGAGCTTCGGCTCGGGCGTGAGCGTGGCTGCAAGCCAGATGACACTCGGCGAGGTGGAGCTGGTAGACCTCGCTGCCGAACCGAACGCCATCCGCGGCGTGAAGCACTATGCAGGCAAGGCTCTGCAGGCTAACTACACATACTCGTACAACGGACAGCAGATCAGCATCGTATGGCGCGCCGTGCTGCGCTCTGGCAGCCACTACCTGCGCACCGAGATGGAACTCACCGGCGTAGACAACGTGGATATGTTCAGCATCATACCGATGTCGTACAAGGTGGACACCAAGGCAGCGGGCAGCAAGCCGAGCACCATCGGCAACACACGCGGCAAGGTGATTCTGAACGACAAGATATTCGCAGGTCTTGAGACTCCTACCGCATTCAACACCGTAGAAGACGTGGCTAACACCGACTACTCTATCATCCAGGGTATGTGGAGCCGCCACACTACACTGAAGCAGGGCGAGACATGGAAGGTGTCTGCCGTCGTAGGTCTCATCGCGCAGGACGGCAAGCAGAGCTCAAAGAACATACGCGAGACACAGAAGCGTCGTTCGTTCCTGGCTTACTCTGAGCGCGAGCGTGCAGTGCCTTGGCGTGCTAACCCATGCTACATCAGCTGGTATGAGCTCAACATCGACCGCAACAACGCGGCTCCGGGCAGAGAGAATACGAACATGACTGCCGACGGCATGCTCGACGTAGTGGCACACTGGAAGAGCAGCCTCTGGGACCGCTACAATGTGGCTCCGAAGAATTTCGTAATCGACGACGGATGGGACAACTACGGTACATGGACATTCCATAGCGGTTTCCCAAGAGAGATGCGCGACATAGCTTCGCAGGCTGCCGAAATGGGCGCAAGCGTAGGTGCTTGGCTCGGTCCGGTAGGTGGTTACGGAAAGAGCGGCGACTACCGTCGCAACTACTGGAAGAACAACGGTGGTATGCAGCTTTCTAACCCTAAATACTACGACACATTCCTCGCAGCAGCAACAAACCTCGTGAAGAACCAGCACAACGAGAACGGCAAGGGCTCGTTCGGCTTCTTCAAGTTCGACGGTATCTCTGCTCAGGGTACAGCCGTAGGTCCTGACCCAGGCGACACCGGCAACGAGAACGCTGAGGGCATCATCCGTATGGAGCAGTACATCCGCGAGAACCTCAAGGAGGACATCTTCTTCAACACTACAGTAGGCACATGGGCTTCACCTTTCTGGTACAAGATTACCGACGCGACATGGCGTCAGGATGCCGACTGGAAGAAGATTGGCACCAACCCGAACGACCGCGAGGCATGGATCACATACCGCGATATGCAGGTGTACAACATCTACGTTACCGACTCTCCTCTGTGTCCAATCAACACCTTGATGACTCACGGCTTCATCCTCACCGAGCACGGCGACGTGAGCAAGAACATGAACTACGAGAACGCTCTCAACGAGTTGCGCTGCGCATTTGCTTGCGGTAGCGGCATGGTAGAGCTCTACAACGATTATAAGCTCATGGACAAGATCAACAACGGCAAGTTGTGGTCTGACCTCGCAGACCTCATCAAGTGGCAGAAGGATAACGCTGACGTACTGATGGACGCTCACTGGGTAGGTGGCAATCCGTGGAACGGCTACAGACACGAGATCTACGGCTGGGCTGCATGGAACGGCAAGAAGTCGACACTCACCCTGCGCAACGGCGACGTGGCGGCGAAGTCAATCACTCTCACTCTGCGTGAGGCTCTGGAGATTCCAGCTAACATCTCTGGCAAGATCGTCCTCACAAAGCCATTCGACGACCAGGCTGCCCTGGAGGGTCTCACCGAGGGCGAGGCTATCGACATCGACCAGCAGCTCACACTCACTCTGCCTGCTAACAGCGTGTTCATGTTCGGCGGTGTAGAGGCTAATGATGCTACAGCCATCAAGAACGTTGTAAACAACGAGACGGAGGCACTTGCTGACGCTACATTTTACGACCTCAGCGGACGCAAAGCTACAACTAAGCACGGCGTGCTCGTTAGCAAAAACAAGAAATACATCGTACGCTAAGTATTGACACACAGACAAGCTTGTAAGCGTACAAGCATACCAAAAGAAAAGAGGAGCCTCGACAAAACCGAGACTCCTCTTTTTTACGTCTATATTATTGCAATACAATAAAACCAAAAGACTATCGCTGTGCCCAGAAGCAAGCACCGGCTGTAGCCATGCGTGCCTCGTAGAGACCGGCTGCGTCGGGTGTGACGGTGATTGAACGACCGTCCTGCAGACGAGCCTGGATAGTGCCGTCATCGTTGATGCGGAAGAGCTCTTCAATCTTACCCTTCTCCTCCTTGCTCCAAGAGTTGGTCTTCTTGTCGTACTTGAACTTGATAACCTCACCATCAGGCGACTTCACCTTGTAGCCGTTGCGCAGAGTGGTCACGGCGTAGAGTTTGCCGTCCTTGCCAGTAATCTCCTGCGTTTCGCCTACGCGCTGTGCCATCGGGTTGCTGCCTGTCCAGAACTCGATAGAGTTGATGACGAGCACGTCAGCAAAGGTACATACCGCGTATGCCGGCGAGATGAGGATGAAGATAAGTTCGTTAAGGAACTTATTGTCTGTTGCCTGTTTGTTCCAGCCTGCCAACTTGTTGAACAGAGCGAACGAACCTACACACGAGCTTGTCAACAACGTGCTGCGAGAAGCACAGCCGAAACTTTAAGATGTCTGATTTTCATAATTCTTTTTAGTTTTAAAAGTTATTTTCTGAATTTTCGCAAGTTCAATTAATAATTTACCTCAGGCTCATGCGCAGCGTCTTGCCATCAATCAGCTGCTTATGAGTGATGCGGTAGCCGTTGAGCTTCTTGCCGCCGAGCGTCATGCTCTTGATGTAGAGTTGCGACGGCGATGTGCGGTCGGTCTCGATGGTGATGTCGCCCTGCGGATAGAACTTCGGATCGAGGTGCAGCGTCACCTTGTCGAACACCGGAGTGGTGAGCGTGTACGAAGGATCGCCCGGGTTGTCGGGATACAGACCCATCATCGAGAAGATAGCCCAAGCCGACATGGTGCCGGTGTCGTCGTTGCCGGGGATGCCGTCCGGACGCGCTGTGTAGTACTTAGTGAGCAGGTCGTTCACGGTCTTCTGCGTGCGCCACTCGTCGCCCTTGAAGTAGGAGAAGAGATATGCGTAGGCGATGTCAGGCTCGTTGGCAGGGTCGTAGAGGCCCTTGTCGAACACCATCTGCAGCTTGTCGCAGAACTTGCGCTGTCCGCCCATGAGCTTAGCCATGCCCAGCACATCGTGCGGAGCGTAGAATGTGTAGTTCCAAGCCGAACCCTCGTGGAAGCCCGGCGCATTGGTGAAGTCGTAGCCGTCCTCAGGGTTGAACGGCGAGAGGAACTTGCCGTCCATTGTTATCGGGCGCAGCGTGCCGCTCTCCTTCGAGTAGTAGTGCTTGTAGCCGAGAGCGCGCTGACGGAACAGCTTGGCATCAGCCTTGTGTCCGAGTTCGCCAGCAAGTATAGAGAGCGCGTTGTCGGCGAGGTAGTACTCGAGAGCGTGCGACACGGAGTTGTCGCCCGACATATCGGCAGCATAGTAGCCCATCGGCACGTAGCCACGCTCGATGTATGGGTCGATATCGGGGCGCATACGGTTGTTCTTGCCCTCAGTAGTAGCCGATGTGCGGAACGCCTTATAAGCCTCGTTGATGTCGAAACCGCGCAGACCGCGCATATAAGCATCGGCGATGTAAGGGATGGCAGGGTCGCCCTCCATTGTCCATGTCTCGCGTGAGAACAGCTCCCATTTAGGCATCCATCCCCACTCGCGGTACATGTCAATCATCGAGTTGATCATGTCCACCTGCTTGTCGGGATAGAGCAGTGTCTCGAGCTGCGAGAGGTTGCGGTAGGTATCCCACAACGAATAGACGGTGTAGCGGTTACCGGCGGTCTTGCCGTTCTCGTTGCTTTCCATCTTCGGATACTCACCGTTCACGTCCTGCAGCACGGTCGGGTGAATCTGTGTGTGGTAGAGAGCGGTGTAGAACACACGGCGCTGGTCCTCGGTGCCACCCTCTACGGTGACGCGGTCGAGCGTGCGTGCCCACTCGTCGTGACCCTCTTTCACTACCTTCTCAAACTCGAAGCCCTTCTGCTCGGCGTTGAGGTTCTCGCGAGCGTTGGCAATAGACACGAACGACACGCCTACCTGCACTTCTACCTGCTCGCCCTCGGCGCAATCGTACGACATATAATAGCCTATATCGTTGCCCGCCATGTCGCGTCCGTAGCCCGGATAGAGCTTGTACTTGCCCTGGTCAGAGTCCCACTGCGCCTGAGCGTTGCCGAAAGCCGGCTGTTTCTTCCACATGCCGTAAGCAGCGGGCTTCTTGTTCACACGAACAACGAAGTACATCGGGAACACCGCCTGCGGATTGTAGCAGAATGTGCCTAAAAGGCGTGTGCCCTCGAACTCGGTGTCGCTGACGCGGCGCAGCGAAGCACCCACCTCGTTAGTGAGTCCGTTGCCGAGGTTGAAGAGTAGGTTGCCCTTGCCCTTCGGGAAGGTATAACGCTCAATAGACGAGCGCAGCGTGGAAGCCACCTCGCACTTGATGCCGTACTTTGTAAGCTCGGTGCTGTAATAGCCCGGACGCGCCGTCTCGTTCTTGTACTCGGAGCCATAGCTGCGATAGTCGACGCAGAGCTCGCCCGATGTCGGCATGGTGAGCAGTGTGCCCATCTCGGGGCAGCCCACACCGCTGAGCGTAACGTGCGCAAAGCCGGTGAAGTACTTGTTGTTATACTCATAGCACGCCGACCACCAGCGCTTGTCCTTGTCCTGCACGTTGAGGTCGGAGCCCATCACGTTGAACGGCACCACCGACATCAGTCCGTGCGGACGTATCGCACCCGGGTTGCAGATGCTGAAGTTAGTTGTTCCGATGAACGGGTCCACGTACTCTACGTTGTCTTTCGCCGAGGCATTGAGCGCTCCACACGCCAGCAATGCAGCCACAGCCATATACTTCAAGTTATTCATTCGTATGTATGTTTTGTTTTTAGTTTTGATTAGTCACTTATATGCAATAGCATTACTATTTGCAAAATAAAGCATTTTAAATGAAATATCCCTATAAAAAGAACAAAAAATTACATCTAAACACACTACTGCCACATTCACCTACAGTTAAATTAAATTAAAGCGAATTGACATTTTAATTATATAAACATCTTATATATAGTAGTTTTGAAGTTTAAGTGCTAACTTTGCATTGAAATACAACTTTGCAAACAGATAAAAACAATAAAGATATGAAAAAAGGAAACGTATTCGCAATCGCGATGTTCGCAGGCTTGTTCACATTCTCAAGCTGCGCAATGAAGAAGGATCTTGTTAACTGCCAGAAAGAGAACAAGGAGCTCACCGGCAACTATCAGACAGCAAAGGAGGACCTCGCTGCATCTAAGGCCCGCGTGGCAGCTCTTGAGGAGCAGCTCAATGCGTCTAAGGAACTGCTGAAGCAGCAGAAGGCTGACTACGCTGCACTGCAGGCTTCGCTCGACAAGAGCTTGACAAACGCCGGCGACAACAACATCAACATCTCTAAACTCGTAGACCAGATCAACGAGTCGAACCAGTACATCCGTCACTTGGTTGAGGTGAAGTCGAAGTCTGACTCACTCAACATGGTGCTCACCAACAACCTCACACGCTCGCTCTCTAAGGAGGAGTCAAAGGAAGTGGACGTACAGGTGCTCAAGGGTGTTGTTTACATCTCGCTTGCTGACAACATGCTCTACAAGAGCGGTTCGTACGAAATCAACGAGCGTGCTTCGGAGACTCTGAGCAAGATTGCTAAGATCATCACCGACTATAAGGACTACGAGGTGCTCATCGAGGGTAACACCGACAACGTGCCGGTGAACGCAAAGGCTGCGTCGATGAAGAACATCCGCAACAACTGGGACCTCTCTTGCTTGCGTGCTTCGAGCGTGGTGCAGGCTCTGCAGAACCAGTATGGTGTAGACCCGAAGCGTCTCACAGCTGGCGGACGTGGCGAGTACAACCCCGTGACTGCTAACTCTACTGAGGTGGGCAAGCAGCGCAACCGCCGCACACAGATCATCATCACTCCGAAGCTCGACCAGTTCATGGACCTTATCGACAAGGCTCCGGAGAACGAGTAAATCGAATTGAAAGTTGAAATTAGTAATTGAACTTTCGCAAGTTCAATTACTAATTAATAATTACAAATTAATAATTACCAATTAAAAAAATCCCTTGCAGACTACGGTCTGCAAGGGATTTTTTATATCTATCATTGAATAGACTTATTACTTCATCATTTCGTTGAACTCGTCGAGAGTGATTTCCTTCTCGTTGAGAGTAACAGTGTTCTTGAGTGCAGCAGCGAGCTTCACGTCGATTGCGCGCTCTACGAAGTTGTCAACAGCCTCACGCTTCTTGAGAAGCTCGTTAGCGTAGTTGTCGATGTACTCCTCAGGAATGCTTGTCATGCCGTACTGAGCGAACTGCATGCGAGCCATCTCCTTAGCAGCCTCACGGATGTCAGCGTCCTCTACCTTAACCTCAGCTGCCTTAACGAGCTGCTCCTTGATGAGGTGCCACTCGAGCTGCTTGATGCTCTCAGCGTAGTTCTTCTCTACGAACTCCTCGCCCTTGTCCTGGTTGTTCAGGAGCATAACGCGCTTGAGGAGTGCGTCCGGCCATGTGAGCTCGCCAACCTTCTTCTCGCAGTACTCGCGAACGTCGAGGAGGAACTTGTAGTTAGAGTTGGTCTCGAGCTGTGGCTTGAGCGACTCAGCAATCTTGTTGCGGAACTCTTCCTCGCTCTTAACCTCGTCCTTACCGAACACCTGGTCGAAGAGGTCCTGATTGATCTCTGCCTTCTTGTAGCGGCTGATCTCTGTGATCTGATAGCCGAAGTCAGACTCGAGCTCCTTAGCTACCTCGCGGTCGATCTTGAGGAGAGCAGAGATCTCTGCTTCGCCTTCCGGATAAGCCTTGCGCGGGTTGAATGTGATGATGTCGCCGAGCTTAGCACCCTTGAAGAGGTCCTTCTGCTCGTCAACCTTGATATATGAAGGCATAAGAACAGCAGCCTCAACGGTGATGCCACCTTCCTTTGTGTTGCCCTCAGCGTCGAGCTCGCGCAAGTCGCCCTTGAGCATATCGTTCTTTTCGCCATCGTACTCCTCAACCTTCTCGTAGCTGCCTGCACGACCAGCATACATATCTACCTGCTCGTTGATGAGCTTCTCGTCAGCCTTGATTGTGTAGTAGTCGATCTTGTTGCGGCCGTCGAGAGTGATGTTGAACTCCGGAGCAACAGCGATGTCGAATACGAATGTGTAAGGAGCTGGCTTCTCGATGTCAGCCGGAGTCTCCTGCTTGTCAGAAGGCAGAGGCTCGCCGAGCATCTGGATATTGTTGTCCTTGATGTATTTGTAGAGCTGCTCGCCTACGAACTTGTTTACAGCGTCGTAGCGTACAGATGCACCGAACTGGCGCTTGATGAGACCCATAGGAGCCTGACCCGGGCGGAAACCAGGGATGTTAGCCTTCTTACGGTAGTCCTTAAGTGTCTTCTCGACAGAGTCCTGGAAATCTGACTCTTCGACTGTGATAGTCAACAGACCATTCACTTTGTCGGGATTTTCAAATGAAATGTTCATTTCTTCGTTGTTTGTATTTATTGTTTTTACTTATTATATTCCACGGAAGTGCAAAATTACACATTAATAATGTAAATAGAGAATATATAGGTCAAAAATTTGTTTTTTTAACAAGCTCTTGCAGCACTGTTCCGTCCATTCTGCGCACGCGTAGCACGCCGTCGTCGTAGGTTGCGAAAGTGGGTTCGTTGCCGCCTTTTGGGAATGTTATAGAGCCGAGGTTGCAGACCACGTCGCCCTGCTCTGTCGCTTCGAGCTTCCAGAGGTGGGTATGTCCGTAGATGAATATGTCGTGCTTCAGCGTAGGGCGGTTCTGCTCATTGTAGACGTGTCCGTGTGTGAGGAAGAAGCGTTGTGTGCCGTCTACGACGAGGGCGTAGTCTGCCATCATCGGGAACTCCAGGAGCATCTGGTCGACCTCGGCATCGCAGTTGCCACGCACGGCTACGATGCTATCCTTGCGCTCGTTGAGCAGTGCCACGATGCCCTTCGGGTCGATGCCCTCGGGTATGCTGTTGCGCGGTCCGTAGTTGAGTATGTCGCCCAAGATGCAGAGCATGTCATAGTGTTCGCGGTCGTAGAAGCCGAGCACTTGCTGCAGTGTGGGCAGACAGCCGTGAATATCCGAAACAAATAATATCTTCATGTTGTTGGTTATGCCTTAAAGTTCTTATTACTTATTCTTGTAGTTCGCGCTCGCGGTCGCGCTTGCGCTTCTGCTCGTCGACGAGTTGGAAATCCTTCATCTTCAGCTCGAACTGCGAGCCGAGATACTTCTCGCGCACGATGCGGTTCTGCGCCAGTTCCTCCGGCTTGCCCTGGAAGAGGATGCGTCCCTCGAAGAGCAGGTAGGCGCGGTCGGTGATGGTGAGTGTTTCCTGCACGTTATGGTCGGTGATGAGGATGCCTATGTTGCGGTACTTCAGTCGCCACACCACGTGCTGTATCTCCTCCACAGCGATAGGGTCTACGCCGGCGAATGGTTCATCGAGCATGATGAACTTCGGGTCGATGGCGAGGCAGCGTGCAATCTCAGTGCGTCGGCGCTCGCCACCGGAGAGTTGGTCGCCCATGTTCTTGCGCACCTTGCCGAGGTTGAAGTCGGCAATGAGCGCTTCGAGTTTCTCCAACTGCTCATGGTGTGTCAGCTTTGTCATCTCGAGCACCGCCATGATATTATCCTCCACGCTGAGTTTGCGGAACACGCTCGCCTCCTGCGGCAGGTAGCCGATACCGGCACGCGCACGCTTATAGACGGGATAGTCGGTTATCTCCTTATCGTCAAGGTAGATATGTCCGTCGTTAGGCACGATGAGTCCGGTGGTCATGTAGAACGACGTTGTCTTGCCGGCACCGTTCGGACCGAGCAGACCGACTATTTCGCCCTGCTTCACGTTGATAGACACGTCGTTGACAACGGTACGCTTGCCGTATCGTTTCACCAGTCCTTCGGTGCGGAGCACCATGCAGTGGGGTTTCTCCTCTGCTGCAGCTTCAGCCGCCTGACCATTTATTATGTCGATTTCGCTCATGTTCTTGTTATTATAATATTGTACAAAGGTAGTGCAAATTGAGTGCATTACAAAAAAAAACTCGTTTTTTTTATAATGCCGAGATGCCGCCTACCTTATCTAAAGGTAGTGCAAATTGATAGAAATACCACAAATAAAACATAAAAACTTAGGTGTAATGCCAAGTTTTTATGTTTTTATTGCTACTTTTGCAGCATTAATACATATTAATAATGAGTTAGCAACTATGTTGATATTAAAATACTTAAACACATTAGGCCGTTACATTCTTCTGATGGGACGTTCCTTTGCGCGCCCTGAGCGTATGCGCATGTTCCTGAAGCAGTACATCAAAGAGATGTCTGCGCTCGGTGTCGACTCCATAGGCATCGTGCTGCTTATCTCGTTCTTCATCGGAGCCGTTATCTGCATCCAGATGAAGCTGAACATCCAGAGTCCGTGGATGCCGCGATGGGTGTCGGGCTACACCACACGCGAGATTTTGCTTTTGGAGTTCTCCTCAAGCATCATGTGTCTTATCCTCGCCGGCAAGGTGGGGTCGAACATCGCCTCGGAGCTGGGCACGATGCGCGTGACGCAGCAGATTGACGCATTGGAGATAATGGGCGTCAACTCCGCCAACTATCTCATACTGCCGAAGATTTTGGGATTGGTCACACTGATGCCGTTCCTCGTCATCTTCTCCTCGGCTACGGGTATTCTCGGAGCCTACGGCACGGCGTACATCGGGCACATCCTCTCGCCCGAAGACCTGACGCTGGGCTTGCAGCACTCGTTCAACGCGTGGTTCATGTGGATGAGTATCATCAAGAGTCTTGTCTTCGCGTTCATCATCGCGAGCGTGTCGAGCTTCTTCGGCTACACCGTCGAGGGCGGCTCGGTGGAGGTTGGCAAGGCGAGCACCGATGCCGTTGTCTGCTCAAGTGTACTGATATTGTTCTCAGACGTGTTCCTCACTCAGCTACTCAGCTAAGCAAAATGAAGTTGTTGTGGTGAGATGGTGAGATGGTGACATTACCACCTCAACAACAAATATCAACACCTCAACAACAAATATCAACACCTCAACATCTCAACATCTCAACATCTTATGATAGAAGTAAAACACTTATATAAGTCATTCGGCGACAAGGAAGTGCTGAAAGACATCAACGCCGTCTTCGAGGACGGCAAGACGAACCTTATCATCGGACAGAGCGGTTCGGGAAAGACCGTGCTGATGAAAAACCTCGTGGGTCTGCTCACGCCTACGAGTGGCAATGTGCTCTACGACGGCCGCAACTTCGTGGCGATGTCGAAGGAGGAGAAAGTGCAGATGCGCCGCGAGATGGGCATGATATTCCAGAGTGCAGCCCTCTTCGACTCGCTCAACGTGCTTGAGAACGTGATGTTCCCGCTCGACATGTTCTCCTCTATGAACTACCGCGACCGTGTGCGCCGTGCTCAGGAGTGCCTCGACCGCGTGAACCTCGGCGATGCCCAACTGAAGTATCCGGGCGAGATATCGGGCGGTATGCAGAAGCGTGTGGCTATTGCGCGCGCCATTGTGCTCAACCCGAAGTATCTGTTCTGCGACGAGCCGAACTCGGGTCTCGACCCGCACACGTCGCTCGTCATCGATGAGTTGCTCTCATCTATTACGAAGGAGTACAACATCACGACCATCATCAACACGCACGATATGAACTCGGTGATGGGCATCGGCGAGAACATCCTCTTCATCTACCAGGGCAACAACGAGTGGCAGGGTACGAAGGACGACGTGATGGGTGCTACGAACGAAAAGCTCAACGACCTCGTCTTCGCTTCCGACCTCTTCAAACGTGTGAAGGAGGTTGAAATGAACAAGATCCGTCAAGCGCAAGCCAACAGATAAAAGCTGTATAAAACAGACAAAAACTGTATAAAACAGACAAAACTGTATAAAACACATAGACAAAGGGGTTAAGCCGTCGGCTTAACCCCTTTGTCTTTCTATCTCCTCCACCCTATCCATCACGTTCGCAGGCGGACGCTGGTTAAGGTATTCATTCTTCATAAACTCCATGTATGGTGCCACGTGTTCAAAGAACTGCTGGTAGCCTCGGCACAGATAGTTCTTGCCGGGGTTGCCGTAGCAATCGTTCACGAAGCGGTTCTTCGGACACTCCCCGTGGCAGACAAACTCCCAACGACATTCCTTACACTCCTGTGGCAGCGACTTGTGTTTCAGCTCGCTGAAGTGCTGCTGTTGCTCGCCGTAGAGCATCTCGGTGATGGTTTTCTCGCGTATGTTGCCCAGTCGGTATTCGGGGAACACGAAGTGGTCGCAGGAGTAGACATCGCCGTTGAACTCCATCACTCCGGCGTGTCCGCACTCTTTGGCGTACATACAGATGCCTGGTGCCACGCCGACCCAGTTGGCAAGCATACAGTCGAACAGCTCCACGTATATCCTGCCCACGTCGTGGCGCACCCACTCGTCGAAGATGGCGCAGAGGAAGCGTCCCCACTGTTCCGGCGTGACGCTCATGTCGGAGAGCGGCGCGTCTGCAGGGTCGGTGATCGTGGCGAGATGGCGTCCGTCGGCGTGCTTCACGATGCGTTCTACGATAGGCGTGAACTGCAGGAACTGGCATCCGTTCTCCTTGAAGAAGCGGTAGAAGTCGAGCGGATAGTCGGCGTTGAAGTCGTTCACCACCGCCATAGCGTTCCACTCCACGCCGTGCTTCTTCAGCAGACGTATGCCGTGCATCACCTTCTGCCATGTCTGTGCGCCCGAGGCGGTGCGGCGAAACTCGTCGTGAAATTCCTGTGGTCCGTCGATGGAGATGCCCACGAGCCAGTTGTTCTCGCGCAGGAAGCGACACCACTCGTCGTTGAGCAGCGTGCCGTTGGTCTGTATTGAGTTGGAGATACGCCTGCCTGCGCCGTACTTGCGCTGCAGCTCCACCGCTTTTCTGTAGAACGCCAGTGGGCGCAGCAGTGGCTCGCCGCCGTGCCATGTGAAGAGGATGTCGGGCGAGGTCTGTGCCTCAATGTACTCTCGGGTGAACTGCTCGAGCATCTCCTCCGTCAGCACACGCTTCTGCGTGTCCTTGTAGAGGTTCGACTTCTCAAGATAGTAGCAGTACTCGCAACGCAGGTTGCAGGCTGCGCCAACAGGTTTGAGCATAACGTATAGCGGACGGGCAAAGGGAGATATGGTGGCCATGATGATGTTGTTGTGGTGAGAGGGTGAGATGGTGATAATGAAGAGGGGTGAGATGGTGATATTGGGGTGAGACAAAATTACGGATTATTATTCTATTAACGCGTTGATATGCCTCAATATTTTGCGCAAAAACTGAAAAAACAACAAAAAACACCCCGAAAAAGAACAAAAAACAACTAATTCAAAAATAAAGTGGCGGATAATTTGTGGATATTAGAAAATAAAACTATCTTTGCAAACGAAAATTATCATCAATACATAACAACCTACCAAGACCATAAGACACAAACCGTCTGCGAGCGGTCTTTTTACAGGACGAAGCGAGCAGATAAGTACCTTTTAAACAATCACCTAATAATTACCTTCTCAAAGAATAAGAAAAACTGATAGTCATCACTTTACTATTAATTGAAAAGCCATGTCGCAGTTGATGCAACATGGCTCTTTTTTTGTTTATGTGATCTTCTCAGCGTAGCATCCAACAGCCGTCGTGCAGCACGAGTGGCACAACGACTTCTTCTTTTTTCTTGTCGCCGAAGCCGAGCAGCAGGTATGCCTCGCCCACGTGCTTCGCCGTGTCGGTGCGTGCGCCCACTGCTTCTACACTCACCAAACCCTGGTGGTCTTTCTTCATTTGTCCCACGTATTGCTTCGCGCTCACTATGAGCTGCTCGCGGTAGCTCTCGGGTATGCTGTCGGGGCGGTAGAAGCCGTCGATGTATGCTTCACATTTGCCGTGCAGCAGATTTTCGTAGTAGAGCTTCGCCGCACGCGATGCCAGCTCGTCGGGCTTCAACTCTGATGCCGACTTGCTGCAAGAGACGAGGGCGAAGAGGGCGATTGCTATGTATAATATGTTTCTCATAAACGTGACTTTTGTAGGAGAGTATGGCATCCCTGCCATACCCACGCAGCCACAAAAGCAGCAAAACCGTCTTAGAGTTAAGTGCGTGGATATGGCAGGGATGCCATACCCTCCTAAGTTACTTCTGTCGGATGAAGATGTTTATTGGGCAGCCGTGCATCGACCAGTTGTCGCGAATCTTGTTCTCGAGGAAGCGGCGGTACGGCTCCTTGATGTACTGCGGCAGGTTGGCGTAGAACACGAACGACGGAATCTGCGTGTTAGGCAGCTGCGTGCAGTACTTTATCTTGATGTACTTGCCCTTTGTTGATGGTGGTGGGTAAGCCTCGATGAGCGGCAGCATCACCTCGTTGAGCTTCGATGTGCCTACGTGCGCCTTGCGGTTGAGGTACACCTCCTTGGCTGTTTCGAGCACCTTGAAGATGCGCTGCTTGGTGAGTGCCGAGGCGAAGATAATCGGGAAGTCGACGAACGGAGCCATGCGTTGACGGATGGCGTTCTCGAAGGTCTTGATGACTGCCTGATCCTTGTTCTCCACGAGATCCCACTTGTTCACTACCACCACGAGCGACTTGTTGTTGCGCTGTATGAGCTGGAAGATGTTCATGTCCTGTGCCTCGATGCCGCGTGTTGCGTCGAGCATAAGGATGCAGACATCGGAGTTCTCGATGGCGCGGATGGAGCGCATCACCGAGTAGAACTCCAGGTCTTCCGACACCTTATTCTTACGGCGTATTCCGGCTGTGTCCACGAGGTAGAAGTCGAAGCCGAACTTGTCGTAGCGTGTGTAGATAGAGTCGCGTGTGGTGCCGGCTATCTCGGTCACGATGTTACGGTCTTCGCCGATGAAGGCGTTGATGATAGAGCTCTTGCCGGCGTTCGGGCGTCCTACTACGGCGAAGCGTGGTATGCCGTCCTCTACGTCTTCCTTCACTTCGGGTTTGAGCTTTGTGAGCACGAGGTCGAGCAGGTCGCCCGTTCCGCTGCCCGTTGCCGACGAGATGCACTGCGGCTCGCCCAGTCCGAGTGCGTAGAACTCAGCCGCGTCGTATATCTGGTCGTTGTTGTCGGTCTTGTTAGCCACGAGTATCACGGGGAGCTTGGTGCGGCGGAGGATGGTTGCCACGTCCTGATCCCAGTCGGTGAGTCCGGTCTGCACGTCGACGACGAAGAGCACCACGTCAGCCTCCTCGGTTGCCACTATCACCTGCTTGCGGATGGCATCCTCAAAGATGTCGTCGCTTTTCACGACCCATCCGCCGGTGTCTACTACAGAAAACTCGCGTCCGTTCCACTCGCACTTGCCGTACTGGCGGTCGCGTGTTGTGCCTGCGGTGTCGCTAACGATTGCCTGACGTGTCTTGGTCAGGCGGTTGAACAGTGTAGACTTGCCCACGTTCGGGCGTCCCACTATTGCCACTAAATTTGCCATATTCTTTTAGTCATTCTTTCCTCCGCATCTCACGGAGGCTTGTAGGATGTGGTCTCTGCATCCTTGTTAACGATTTTCCGAAGCTGACCTGACTCCGGCCCTCGCCAGTCTGACGAGAGTGTCCCCTCTTTGCTATTCAGGGGAGTTTATTCCGGGTTATATCCGAAGTTGTCGAGTTCGCGTTGCGAGCTGCGCCAATCCTTGTCTACCTTCACGAAGGTGTGGAGATATACGCTCTTGCCGAAGAACTTCTCGAGCGACTTGCGTGCCTCGGTCGACATCTTCTTCAGTGCCACGCCCTGATGTCCGATGATGATGCCCTTCTGCGAGTCGCGCTCCACGTATATCACGGCGTGTATGTCGATGTGCTTGTCGGTCTCCTTGAACGACTCCACCTTCACCTCCACCGAGTACGGTATCTCCTTGTCGTAGTAGAGCAGTATCTTCTCGCGGATTATCTCCGACACGAAGAAGCGTGCGGGCTTGTCCGTGAGCTGGTCCTTGTCGAAGAACGGCGGCGAGTCGGGCAGCAGTTCCTTGATGCGACGCATGAGCATGTCGACGCCGAACTTGTTCTTAGCTGAGATGGGGAGGATCTCGGCGTTGGGCAGCAGCTGATGCCAGCGCTCCACGGTGTCGCCGAGCGTCTTCTGGTCGCTCTGGTCAATCTTGTTGATGAGCAGTAGCACGGGTATGGTCATGCGCTTCACCTTGTCGAGAAAGTCCTGGTTCTTCTCGGGGTTCTCAACTACGTCGGTGACGTAGAGCAGCACGTCGGCATCCTGCAACGCCGACTCCGAGAATGCGAGCATCGACTCCTGGAGCTTATAGTTCGGTTTAAGTACGCCGGGCGTATCCGAGAAGACAATCTGCGCGTCCTCCTCATTCACGATGCCCATGATGCGGTGGCGCGTGGTCTGCGCCTTGAACGTGGCAATGCTGATGCGCTCGCCGACGAGCTGGTTCATCAGCGTCGACTTGCCCACATTAGGATTGCCCACTATGTTTACAAATCCTGCTTTGTGCATATTTCTTTTACGTTTAAACAAAAGGGGTGACACTCCCAACGGCGCATCAGCGCGTCGCAAGGAATTGGTCTTGATCTTAATTTGCTGTTAATGAATATATACGTATAAATAGTACTATGCTGCAAAGTTACTCTTTTTTTTCTACACTACGTGTATCTGCATCTGCATTTAAACGTTTTTTATTGATTTTGGTGATACATAGGAGGGTATGGCATCCCTGCCATACCCACGCAGCCTGCCATAATCAAGCGTTCGGTGTCCGCCTTAGCCCTACAAATGCCATCGTGCAGCGGACGCAATCTGATCGGACACCGAACGCAATCTAATCGGACGGCGGACGCAATCTGATCGGACGGCGAACGCAATCTGATCGGGCGGCGAACGCGAGCGGTGGCAAAAGTATAACATACGCACACGCGAAGTTGAACTATTTCAGGTGGTGCACTTGTCTCAAGTGCACCAAAAGTATAACATACACACCAAAAGTATAACATACGCACACGCGAAGTTGAACTGCAAAGCGTTAATAGTTATTAAAATAAACCACAATACAGCCGAAGTTTAGAACAATTCAGCTAACTTTGCAACCAATTATTTAAGGTAATTATGGTAAACAAGTTTAAAACAGTATGCTTGACAGCAGCGATTGCCTCAAGCAGTGCGACTTTTGCCGGTGGTCTTCTCACTAACACCAACCAGCACGTCGCTTTTAATCGTATGATGAGCCGCGAGGCTTCTATCGGTATTGATGGTGTGTATTACAACCCTGCCGGCGTTGTGTTTATGGGCGAAGGAAGCCACCTCGCTATCAACTGGCAGATGGCATACCAGACACGTACAATCAAGAACGACTACAAGTTGTTCACCAACAACGTGAACAACCCCACTACTCCACGCGATTTCAAGGGTAAGGCTTTCGCGCCGGTTATTCCTTCTTTCCAGTATGCTTATAATAAGGGCAGATGGTCGCTTCAGGGCAACTTCGCGCTGACCGGCGGTGGCGGTAAGTGTACGTTCGACAACGGACTCGGCTCGTTCGAGAAGATCGTCGGCGAGACAGCTATGGGTGCTATCGGACTGGCTGGTGCTATCGACAACGCGCTCGGCGCAGAGATGTTCACCTCCGATCAGGCTTTCGGCAAGAAGGGTTCATACAGCTTCAACAGCTACATGCATGGCCGTCAGTACTACTTCGGTCTCTCGGCTGGTGCTGCATACAAGGTTTCAGACAACTTCAGCGTTTACGCCGGCTTGCGCGGCATCTACGCTACCTGCAACTACTACGGATATGTTGAGGACATCAAGGTGGGCAATATGCCGCTCTACCAGGTGCTCGACCCATCAAAGGAGAACTCGGCTAACATCGAGCTGAGCTGCGACCAGAGCGGCATCGGCTTCACACCAATGTTGGCTGTCGACTACAAGACCGGACGCTGGAACTTCTCGGCTAAGTACGAGTTCAAGACTCGTATGCGTCTGAAGAACAAGTCGGTCAACCAGTTGCCGTCTATCGGTAACCTCGACGACAATCTGAAGAACCAGATGAATAAGGTACTCACTGGTAAGTTCATGCAGGCTGGTCTGCCGCAGGAGCAGGCTATGATCAAGGCAGAGCAGACTTCTACAGCAGTACTCAACAACCCAACCGTCGTTGCTACAACAGCAGGTCTGAAGCAGCAGTTCGACTCGAAGATCAACAAGGCTATCGGCGAGTACGCCGACGGCAAGAAGATTGCTGGTGACATCCCGTCGCTGCTCACCGTGGGCGTGGGCTACAGCCCTATCGACGAGTTGCACATCAACGTGGGTTTCCACTGGTTCGACGACTATAACGCCACTTCTTACAACAACCGCAACAAGCTGCTCAAGAAGCGCGGTACATTAGAGTTCAACGCCGGCGTTGAGTACGACGTGACAAAGAAGATTACGGTCAGCACCGGTTGGCAGAACACCAACTATGGCTTGACAGACAAGTACATGGACGATAAGTCGTTCGTAGTTGGCTCAAACTCTGTTGGCGTGGGCGGTGTGTACCACATCACAAAGAAGCTCGACTTCTCCGTGGCTTACTTCCACACGTTCTACAACACTGTAAAGACATCAGAGACTGTGACTCTTGCCCCAGGCATGTCAAACACATACAACTCTGAATACACACGTAACAACAACGCGTTTGCAGCCGGTGTGAACATCACATTCTAAGCAAACAGCAATATACAAGCATAAACAAAACGAGGTCAATGCACGCGTATTGACCTCGTTTCGTTTTATACTATTATGCACTCACCTACTCGGTGAACAGCGCACTCGTCGCACCCTTGAATATAAGGTGTTCATATGAGGCAGGCGATACCTTCACGGTAGAGTTCTTCAGCTTGCCCCATACCACCTCCGGTGTGAGGTTCTTCGGATAGGTGTGGATTTCTACCGTTACACCATCCTCAAACTCCTTGCGCAGCGCAGCCAGATACTTGGCATCCTTGCACACGATTGTGAACACAGCCTTGTCGGCACGGTGTTCGATGGTCACCTTCACGGGGTTGGTGCTGTCGAGAGCATACTCGGTGCCGTTGATGTAGATGCGCGATTCGAGCTCTACGTCGTAAGAGCGGATGGCGAAGTCGTCAGACTCAGCGATGTTCTCGTACTCGAGCGGAATCTCCACTACGACATTGTCTACGAGGTCGCGCACATGAACCGTGGTCTTAATCTCCTGCCATGTCTTGTGCTCCTGCTGGTGTATGTCTACCTCGATGTTGCCCTTGCCGTCGTTAGGCAGCGAAGGAGTCTCGGCAGAGTCCTCAAACTTATTATCCTTGTTGATGCCTGGCACATCAGTGATGTTGTCAACGCTCTTGAACGTGAGCACGCCGTCGACATGCCAAACGCCGCTCTCGAACTTAGACACATACCAGATGATGTGCAAGTCCTTGGTGTCAATCTCGTCAACATCCAGCGACCAGTCCTGGTTGGCAGACATCAGCGACGCGTAAGAAGGTACGTCGCCGAGTGTAGCCTGCACAGCCTTGCCCGTAGTGTCGTACACGTACTTGGTGATGCCGTCCTGACCGAAGAACTTCCAGTAGGGATAAGTGGTGTTTACTGTACCCTTGTTGCCCTCGGCGAAGACCGAACCGCCACGCACATTGCGCGGCCAATAATAGTTGGGCTTGCACGCTCCCATGTTCGGGATACGGTTGTCCACACGAACAAAATAATAAGCCGGAGCATACGTTGCCAAGAAGGAAACGGGGGCTGCCGCATTAAACTTAACCTCCTGCCCCATCACAAACACTTGCGTTGAGGGCGCATTGTTCTTTACGCCTGCACCATCGTCGTCAGACGAACATGCTGTCAGCATTATGACAGACATGATAAGTAATAATACTTTCTTCATAATTGCTTGATTAAACTGTTAAAGAATTGATGTTATAAAAAACTATAGTATGTTCTGTATTTGCAAGACGATGCGCACACCGTCCTTACTCTGCGTGTCGATGTATATACATCCGCCTAAGAGGCATGCCATTCGACGACACAACTCGATACGCACGCCGAGGTCGTCTACATCCGGGTCGTTGAGCGTATCCTTAACGTACACGGGCAGCTCTTTCATTCCCGACATGCTGCTGTTGGGGTCTACTACTGCGAGTTCGAGTGCACCGGCGTTGAGCTTGGCACTCAGCAGCAGTTCGTCGCTCGATGCGAACTGCACACCGTAGAAGAGCAGATGCGTCAGTATCTGCTGTATGCGTCGTGCGTCGCTGTTTATGGTGAAGCCGTCGGGCAGCTCGTTCTGCAGTTGCACTTGCTTAGACTTCGACTGTGCGAACTGGAGCGACTGCAGCGTGCTATCGCATATCTTTGCCACATCAACCGGCTCGCAGCTCACGCCGAACGTCTTCCGGTTGGTCTGCGTGTACTCGATTAGGTCGTTGAGCAGCAGGTCGAGCATACGATAATTGTCGTTGATGTAGGTGTTGTACTTCTCGCGCTCCTCATCAGTCCACGACCCCTCGGGCATACCGAGCAGCTGCGCGAAACCATACACCATATTGAGCGATGTGCGTATCTCGTGACTCATATTCTGCAGAAACTTCGTCTTGCTCTGATAAAGTTTCTCGCGAGCAGCTGTAACAACAAACACGTACAGTATCAGCACCGACAACATGAAGCCCATACTGAAGAAGGGCGATGCGAAATACTCCACCTGCATGATGCCCAACAGTAGCGGTATTAGCGACGAGAACAACACTGCCCAGTACCTTGTGTATCCATTAGCACATATGCCTTTGCGCATCATGGCGAAGAGCGTGCCTAACAACACCACCGCAAACACCGAGTAGACGTTGAACGCTGTGACAAGGGCATACTTGCAACGCACGTACTCGCCGTCGACGATGCGGTACATCACCGGACTGAAGAAGTTGGCGATGACCAACACCACCTCGGAAAGCAGTTGGGCAGCCGAGACGAATTGAACGACGTAACGACACCTGCGCGGACAATTCATGTAGCGCAGCACATAGCAAAGCCACGACAAGGTGGTGACGACAGCCAAGACGTGGAGCAACGCCGACAAAGCGAAGTAGACGGCATCGGAGCGTATAGCATCAACCAAGCACATCCCCCAGAAGAAGTCGACGACATAAAACGCCAAAGAGAGGCACACAAGAGGCATGAAGACACGCCCCGCCTTTTCGTTGTGGTGTGTGTACTTGCGTTCTCGTATGAGGATAATCAGCGTAATGACGATGTAGCCCAACACCGACACCCAATATAAATCATATGTCATTGACATTTACCTGCCTGTATTTTCTTTGTTAATTCTTCGGTGATAGTGCTGTAGAGCTGCGCCATGACAACAGGCTTTGTTACGAACTGGTTGGCACCAAGCTCCAAGCCACGCTTAATGTCCTCGCTGAAATTCATGCCCGAGAGTATCACTATCGGCAGTTTCTCCTTGCTATGCGCCGGAATGTTAAACTCGCCGTCGTTAGCACCGTTGCGCAGCACCTCTATCACCTTGTAGCCGTCGATGTCGGGCATCATAAGGTCGACAATGGCGAGGTCTATTTCCTCTGGGGTGCCCAAACGCTCTTGTATGGCGTGCAGTGCCTCGCGTCCGTTGGCGGCTTTCACCAGTTGAAACTCGAACGGCTTAAGCATTTTGTCGAGCAAAAGCAAGTTCAATGGTATGTCGTCGACAATAAGTATCTTAAACAAGTTGGAGTTAATGCCTGCTATTTCTTTCATATTGTTTGGTTTGTTAAAAGTTTATTGAATTTTAGTAAGTTCAGAAGTTATAGAAGTTAAAGAAGTTAGAGAAGTTAGAGAAGTTAAAGCCATATGTCATATTGCTAAATAATCAGCAAAAAGAGTAATGGCTATCGCTCGGCTTTGCTTGGGTTTTGCCCTCCTAATCCGTATAGTATCCCTTCTCGCTATAGCGTCCGTCGAGGAGGTGTTCGCCTACAGAGCGTAGCATCTTCTGATGATACTCCTCGTGGTCAGAGAGGTCGATAGACGGGCGCACTACATGCGTGTCGAACACGAGTTCAGCCACACCTTTCGGTGCGATATTGCCGTAGAGGCGTATGCTGTGGCGTGCCAGTCCGATATTCTTGTCAGCATGATAGACGAACGTAAGCGCTGCCTCCTCGCCTGGCGGTATCGCCGTCACGTTCCCCGCAGCCGACTCGATAGTGGGGCAAGCCGGTTGTACGTCGGTTATCATGAGCATCTCGTCGCCCGTGTTGCGCAGCACGTACACCATCGTGAGTTCGTCGCCGAGCACTACAGAGGGATAGTGGCGCACGGAGTCCTCCACTTCTACGATAGTCAGTGCGAGCCGCTTGTGGCACGACGTGAGCGTGCTGCTGCCCACTAATCCCAGAGCCACAAGGAGCAGTATGCCGAACGCGGAGCGCAGGGCTGTGCGCCGAACGGCTTTTATATGTCTTATGTTTATTCCCATTTCTTCAGATAATCGTCTATAGAGTGTCCCGACTCGTCGCGGTTGTTCATGCCTTTCAGTTCGCTATGTCCCTTCAGTATCTCGCGCATCTCGCCAATCGTCTCCTCGTCCTTTGCGAGCAGTCCGGTGCGGTACATCTCAAGCTGCGTATAGGCGAGGGCTGTGAGCAGTGCGTTTAGGCGTTTGCGCTCGTCGCCCACAGTAAGCTTGCTTGCTTTGTCGAGCTGGCTACGGAAGCTGACAAACTCCTTCACATCGAGATACGACTCGCACATCTCCTGCATAGAGCCATAGAGCGGCAGCAGATGGTTGGTCGACTGTGCGCGTTGCTCCAGTCCCCAGTAGTATGTGGTGAGCAAATCGGCGGTTTGCGGATAGTGCTCACGGTAGTAGCGTGCTATCGACTCGTGCACATCGGTGTCCGGATTGTCCAGGAGGAGCGCGAGGACATAGGTCTGCATATCGTCGAACGCCGAGTAGTCGTCGCCACTACCATTGACGAACACGCCCTGCACGCCCAAGTCGCGATAGAGCCTGAAGCGTGCCTGCATAGCAAGCAGGCAGGGGAAGGGCGACAGATAGTCGTCGTAGTTGCGCTCGTAGTCCCACACGTAAATGCGTGAGCACTGCTTGCGCCATGCCTTCACGTTCTGCACGAACTCGTTGTAGCCCTCCGTCTTTGTGAAGTCGACCCTCATAGGCAGCTTTATGCTCGACACGAACGTTCCGACGTTGGCTGCAAGCGACGTTGTGGGCGGCGTATTGGTTGTGTGATAAGCCGACGTAAAGAACTTATGGCGCGGAAACTCCTCAGCCAAACGCTCCACGAACGCCGTGACAGCAGGTGTTGCGTTGGTGGAGGTGTTGCCTCGGGCTGTACAATCGTCGCAGGTGCACGCCGTCTTGTTGTCCATAGGCATTATGCTGATGCGCTCGCTGTAGTCGGCAGTGCCCCAACCGTACTGATCGAGTACGTATTCGCGTACCTTATTATATAGTGACTGGCTGGAGAAACAGAACTGCTTGTGGCTGCGCTTGCCGTCGACGATGGCGTACATATCGTCTGTGGCTTCGTCCTTAACGAGCTTTGCGAGGTTATGCCCCCACACTCCCCAGTCGTAATCGGGGTGGTTGGTATGCATGGATGTCTGGAACGCCTCCGTGTTTGAAGGTGTGTACAACCCGTGATATTCGGACAGGGGGTCTGCGCTCTGCGCTGTCTGCGCATTGCTGTGGCACCCACCGAGCACAACGCCCACGACGAGTGCCGCCAAAGATTTAGAAATGGATTGTAACATTTGCATTCAGATATAGATAGTTCTTACTATTGTTAACACCCGTTGCATCGTCCGACTTCACCGACATGGTGTACCACTGACCTGAGAGTCCGAAATCGAGCGTCGCATTGAGCGAGTAGACACCACCCAAGCCGAGCATAGTGTTGAGCTGACTGAACCTTATCGGCATCGAATTGTCGATGAGCGACACTTCCGGTGCGTTGCCCACACTGCCCGTCAGGAACAGGTTTGTCTTGCTTCCCTCGATGGGATAGCACTTAGCTATCACGCTGCCGTTGACGAAGAAGTGCCCGTCGAAGCTGGCAGACTTCTCACCAAGCATTACAAACGTGCGCAGGTCGGCTCCAACCTCAAAGATGTTGACAGGCTTTGTAGCACCCACGCCTAAGCTCAACAGCGATGTGTTCTTGTCGCCGCCGATGAGTCGATACGACAAGCTGCCCTTTGCAGTCAGTTCGTATGGTAGCAGGTAGGTGCCGTTGAGCTCGGCACGTATCTTCGGGAAGAACTTGTTAGCCCAACTAACTATTGCTGTTGTGCTTAGCTTGTCGTCCCACTCGTGTTCCCACTCGCCGCTCAACTGCACTCCACTTCCACCTTCGTCGTCTCCGTCAGCCGCCTTTGTTGCACCGTCGCGACCGGCATATCCCACGCCGACGGTGTAGGCGTTGCGCTTAGCGTAGCGCGAGTACGAAAGGAATGCCTTCGAGCTGATGTTGTCTTCCTTTGCCGGACGTGCCCGCTGGTAGTCGATGACCACAGCGTTGTACATGGCACGTCGTCTGAGCATTGTCATACGATTGTTGTACTCGCCGAGCTCGTAGGGCGAAGGATGGTATAGCTGATACTGCTCAATGGCTTTCTTCCACTCTTTCTGCTTCTCGTATATAGTAGCTTTAGCGAGTATGAGCTGCTTATTATTGGGATAGTAGACCATGGCTTCGTCTATGAGCTGCATGGCTTCATCATAGCGTTTCTCCTCCATGTATTTCATGGCAAACGCCTCGCAACATCCTGCGTACGCACCGACAACGACCGAGTCGCCGATGTACTCGTCCACCATCGGGCGTAGTCGCTGCAGCGCAGCTTCGTAGTCGCCTACACCTGCTTTCAGTTGCGCTTCCTTCAGCACAAAGAACGGGTCGGCGGGATAGCGCTTGCGTCCCCACTCCACAAGCGTCACAGCATCGTTGTTCTTCTTCAGCAGTAGCGCAGTGGTTATGCCCATACGCAGGATGTCGGAAGAAGGGTTCTCGTTGTTCAGCACCTTTATTATCTCCGCCTCTGCCTGACGCAGTCTGCCCTCAGCCATGAGCTGTTTGATATACGGTGTCACGATATCCTCGTACATGGCAGCACGCTTCGCAGGGTCGCTGTATGACTTCTCCAACTGGTTGAGTGCCTTCTGTCGTTTACCGGTTTGTATGTAGCATGTGAGGAGACGACGTTCGATGGCGGTCTTTGTCTCTTGGTCGACACTGAATGTCTGCAACTTCTCCAACATCGGTATCACCTCCTCGTACTTGTTCAGATCCATCTGTCGGCGCACCTCCTCCAAGCGTATAGCGCAGAGCTCTTCGCTCACCTCCTGATTGCTCGGGTACATGGTATGAATACGCTCCAACAGCACAATGGCAGCGCGCTTGTTGCCCAATCGGCGTTGCACGGTATACTCGCGGTAGAGCAGGTTTTGCGTGTCGCCACGTCGACGGCGAGCCTCGCGGATGTACATCAGTGCATCGTCGAGGTAGCCCCGGCTCATCGACGTATTGAGCAGATAGGTGAGTGCTTCCTCCGAATGGTTCTTCTCATAGAGGCGTGCGTATGCGGTGTAGGGGTCGTTCTGAGCCGCATAGCGTGCCCGTTCCTCCTCCAGTTTGGTCTTCAGCTGATTGATTTGTGCGCCTCGCACGCCCGAGAGTGTGCGCTCCGACATGCTGATATACGACAGCGCTTCGCTGTAGCGGGTCATATCGCCGAGTATGCTTGCCTTCTTCTCGACGAACGGCAGTGGCTGCTTCACCTGCGTTGCGGCGTGTCCTGCCTGGTCGGCAGCTTGCTCCAAGCGTCCTGTCTTCAGCAGCAGATTGCATAGTGCCATTTGGTATTCGGCGTTCTTGGGGGATATTTCGATCAGTTTGCGCAGTGCTTCCTCCTGTCCTACGAGGTTGTTTGTCTTGACCAGCTTGCGATAGCGTTGGTCATAGTCCCACGCCATCTCCTTCTTCACCTCCACTTTGTCGGGGTATATCTCGGCGAGTCGTTGCAGCAGACGTGTTGCTTCCACGGTGTTTCCGTCGAGTCGGTAGAGTTCTATCTTCTTCTTCCAGAGCGTGAAGTCGTAGGGCGCAGCCTCCAAGAGCTCGTTGCAGTAGACAATCGCCGTGCTATAGTGCTTCGTCAGTTCCTCCAATCGCATGAGCATTGTCTTCGACTGCAGGTTGCCGTTGTCGTCTTTTATAGAACGTATGAAGTAGAAGCGTGCCTTGTCGTAGTTCTTGTAGTGATACCAATAGGTGCCCAACAGTTCGTTGTAGGCAGAGAGCGAGCCATACTTGTCGTAGCCCTCCTCCACCATCTTGCGTCCTTCAGCCCACTTCCCGCTCTTGAACAGAGCGCGTGCCTGCTGCTCGTAGTAGGCAGCCGTTCCCTCCTTAGCCGGCGTATACTTGCGGCTGAGGTGCTCGCGGTTCTGCGTGTTCTGCGCCGTGGAGGTCAGAACAGCCGAGAAGAGTATTGCTATGGTCAGTATTTTGTATCTCATAATAATCAGTTCGATTGGTTTGCATTTGGCTGCGGTGCCGACTGTTGAGCTGGCTGACTGCCGCCTGCAGGCACAGCAGCGTGCTTCACACCGGTTCGTTCCATTGACACCCACACGGCTTTCTGGCGTGTTATGTACTTGAAGTAGCCCACTAACGAGCACACCACGATTATCGGGTGGTAGACGATAGGCTCCAGAGCTGCCGCCAGCAGCAGCTTCAGATAGCTGCGCACGCTGGTGTAGGAGCAGCCGAGCAGATAGTCGTAGAACACCACGAACGCCGAGAGCATGAAGCTGAAGACGTATATGGCGAAGTAGGTGACGAAGAACGTGCTCCAGTTGACACCGCCCGTGAAGGCGAGGTACACTATCATAATGGTTCCGAAGAACTCTATGATCGGTGCGAGGAACTCGAAGAGGAACGTGTAGGACATCGTGATGACTCCGAGACGCTTGTACTTCGGGTTGAAGAGCAGGCGGCGGTGCTCCCACATGGTCTGTATCAGTCCGCGTCCCCAACGTGTGCGCTGACGATAGAGCATGTGCAAGGTCGACGGGCCCTCGGTCCAGCAGCACGTGTGCGGGATCTGCACCACACGATACTTGCGGTTGAAGTCGCAGCAGTAGGCTATCATTCGCGTAATCATATCCATATCCTCGGCGAACGACGAGCTGCTATAGCCACCGGCGTTGATGACCACCTCTGTAGAGAAGAGTCCGTAACCGCCCGACACGTTGTTCATGGCGTTGATCTTGCTCCACCCCATCTTGCCGACGAGGAACGAGCGTTTGTACTCCAAGTCCTGGAAGAGCGGTACGGGGCGGCTCGACGGACGTATATCGACGAGCTTGCCGTCGTGCAGCGTTGAGCCGTTGCTCATGGACATCGTGCCAGACACGGCGATGATTGTCTCGTCCATGATGACGGGGAAGATACACTGATACATGGCATCTTTCGAGAGGATACAGTCTACGTCGGTGTTGATGAAATACGGCGTAGAGATTACGTTCAGTCCGGCGTTCACGGCATCGGCTTTTGTTCCGCCGTTCACCTTGTCCACCACTACGAGCTTGGCGTATTCGGGGTTGGTAGAGCGGAGCAGACGCTTGAATGGCGCGCTATGCACCTTCTGCACGTAGTCGAACGGCACCTCCACAAGGTCGAAGGTGTTGATGAGCAGTTCGAGAGTCTTGTCCTTACTGCCGTCGTTGACGATGCACACCTCGAACTTCGGATAGTCCATATTGAGCAGAGAGCGCACGTTGTCGACAATGGTCTTCTCCTCGTTGTAGGCAGGAGCCACGATAGAGATGCTCGGCACGTAGGGTGCGCTCTGCACCATGTTGCGTATATAGTCGTCCGACCAACGCTTGTAGCCCATGCTATAGCGGTAGGCGAAGACGAGTAGCATGACATACGTTGCGATGAGCAGCATTGAGTATGCCAGGATGGTATAGCCAAAGAAATATAGTAAGAACTCCCACATAGTTTTAAAGCATCCTCATTTGGTTGATAATAGCCATTGCGTCAATCTGGTCGAGCAGCACACGGTCGGTCTTGCTCTCAAGCACTTCGCCACGCAACTCCTCGAAGGCGTATCTGCCGGCACTGCCGTAGGAGTAGAGGCAGGCGAGTGCCACCTCGCGTGTCTCCTTCGACGATGATGTGCGATAGGCGTGTACGAAGAAGTCGACGTGCTTGCCCGAGTTGATAGCTGCCAGCACGCGCAGCACTTCCCGGCGCACCGACTCGGGTTGCTGGTCGTAGGAGTCGAGTGCTGCTTGCTCCTGCGACGCGTCGCGCAGAAGTGCCACAGCGTGCAGTGCCGCTGTGCGGTAGGTGTAGTTGGGCGAGAGGAAGAGCGTATGCAGCGCTGCCTTCTCGCGCTCGCTGCCCCAGTAAGCCACCTCTTCAATCAGAAAGCGCACCGACTCCTCGTTCTCTATATTCTCGGTGAGTATGAGGAACTGCGGCATCTGCCGGTCGTTAGCCCAAAGCCATGCAAAGAGGCGGTGGAGCATCATCAGACGCCACACGCCATGCTCGTTCTCAAGGTCGCTGACGAAGTAGTGGTAAGGGTCGGCTTGTGATGATATGACGTGACACATGCGCGCCATTTGTCGCACGTTGTCGTTGTAATGGTTGATGTAGACGGCGAGGAGTCCCTCGCTCACACAGATGTGCATGTTCACCACGTTTTGCAGAGTTTGCAATACGAGATGTCCGGTGGCAAGATTGCGCTCATAATAAGTCTTGACGCCGGTGAGCGCACAGAGTGTTTCGGCGTTAGGTATGCTTGGCAGCTCGCGACTCAGATCCATACAAATCTCGGAAATGAGTCGGGAGAGTATTTCGGGGCGATACTTCTTCTTGATGTTGTCGAGCGTAGCGTTGCAGGCTATCTCCACATCCTCGTAGTTAGACATGGTGTCGGAGGTGAGCACATGGTAGAAGCCATCGTAGAGGTCGGCGCGTGCAGCCTCGAACTCACGCCGGTCGCGGTTGTTGCGTCTGATTTTCAGGAAGAAAAGAACAAAGAGCATGATAAGCGTCAGTATGCAGAGCAATATCATACCATACAACACACGGATGTGTATTGCATAGTTTGAGAAATATAGAAGGAAGCGTTGCACATAGAACTGAACCACTTCCACTCCGTAAAAATCTACCGAGTGTCCATCAGGATACTGGTATCCGGCTGTCAGGAGATTGCTTATCAATGTCGTGTACTCAGTATTAAGATTTTATATTTAAAGAATGAAAAGGAAGCGTGCGCCCTTGGTGTATGTTTGGTCGAGTTTCACCTCGGCACCGAGTCGGTCGGCTATGATGCTGCAGATATGCAAGCCGAGTCCGGAGCCTTGCACGTTGCTGTCCGCCTTTTTATATCGCTCGAAGATGTCCTCCGCCATCTCCGGCGGTATGCCCGTGCCGGTGTCGGTTACGGAGAAGGTGAGTCTGCCGGGGTTTTCCGTGGTGGAGAGGTGCAGATGTATCTCGCCTTGCACGGTGTGTTTGCAGGCGTTGGTGAGGAAGTTGACAAGCACTTGCTGTATGCGTCTGCTGTCCGACTCGATGAAGTAATCGTCTGCCACGTCCGACGTGAAGTACATACGCACGTTGGCGTGGCGGCGCATATCAGCCATGAGTATCGCATTGCGGCACATCTCGTTCACGGCGAAACGTCCTTTCTCCACGCGATAGTTGCCGTGCTCGGCATCGGCTACGTCCAGCACGTCGTCGATGAGCATCGAGAGCATGTTGAAACTGTTTAATATATAGTTGAAGTACTCGTGCTTCTGCGTCTCCGACACGTAACCGTCGGGCATACAGAGCAGCTGCGAGAAACCGAACATGGCGTTGAGCGGAGTACGTATCTCGTGGGTCATGTTCTGTAGCATCTGCGTCTTCGAGCGGTTGGCGCGGATGTTCCGCTTCAGCTCTTCCATGCGTTCGCGCTCCATCTCTTTCATCTTGGAGACATCCTTCACGGCTACCACCATGCTCTTCACACTGCCGTCGCTATGGCGGTCGCAGACGATGAACGCCAGGCGCACCCAGTCGTAGATGGTGCTCTGGAAGTGGATGCGTGCAACGCTGTTGAACCTCATGCGCTCGTTTATGGTGGAGAGGTTGTTAAACTCCTCTAACGCCGAACGGTCGCAGGGTTTGCAGAGCTGCTCGTTGAACACTTTTATAGCGTCGTAAACATTGCCCGTACGAGGTATGTACTTCGTGATGACGTGTAGCGTGTTGACGTACGACGTATATTGTTCGGTATCCAAATCGACGTAGAACAAGCAGGAGTAGATGTTGGCTAACGACTTCACAACAAGCTCGTCCTGCATGGAATGCTTCATCTGTTCCGTAAAGTCCTGATGATAGCCCTCCATGATGCGTGTGCCATCCTCCTTAACCGATACCACACCGCCACAACGTGCATAGCGCAAACCCAACGTAGGGTGGTCCCAGCGGTATGTGCTCTCAAAATGATCCTGATCGAAAATATCATCAAGCGTCGTACCCTTCGACAATACATCAGCCGGAGCGATACGCGAATACCAATAGTCGTAGAACTCTTCCTCTGTAAAGCGACAGTCTTTGTCTACGCCTAACAGCTCGCGCAGCTTTGTGGAGCCTTGCAGTCTTGGACGGTCGCCTTTGCGCAGAATAATTCGGTAAATGCCCATCTCTGCAGAGTTGAGAATTTCGTTCACTCTGTCCATCTGCATCGGGAGTTTACCGCCATCCAATGTCATCGTTCTGTCTGTCATACTATAGCTATGAAATAATAGTGTCTTACCTTCGTTGTAATTGTTATAAATTTCACACTCTTTTAGTTTGCAAAATTATCAAAAAAACACGATAAACAATCAAACGAAGCACAGAATTTCACGTACGGGGGGGGGGGGATTTTTTAACTTTTTACAAATATTTTAACTCCCTCGGGATTAATAGGATGATAACAATGCTAAAACTGTCGCATTATTACCACGCTACGGCAACATTGTTGTTGTGCTACGGCAACACGGTTATAGTGCTACGGCAACACGGTTATAGTGCTACGGCAACATAGTTGTTGTTGCGCGTATCATAAAAAAAAAGATGGTGTGTCAGCGACACACCATCTCAAGAGTCTTTATTTCTTCAGCATCTTCTTGCCATTCTTGATGACGATGCCTTTGTATGTATCGTTTACGCGCTGACCGCTTACGTTGTACATGTAACCGTCGCGTGCAACATCGGTCTTCACTGCGTTGATGCCAGTCGGAGTGAACGAGCCGTCGAAGTCGAGCACTACTACCGAGCCGTTAGCACCAGTGAGTGTAGCTACGTTGTCCTCTACAGCCACTTCCTTCAGCTCGTTGTCTACGTAAACCTTAGCCTTAGCGAGGTTCTTGTAGTGAACGCGCATTGTCTGTCCCTGGTTGTTGGTGAGTGTGACGCGTGTAGCCTCGCCATTCTTCCAGTCGATGCTTACGGTTACGTCGCCTACAGCCTTCATGCCGTGCATGTGACCCTCTGTCCAAGCTGACGGAAGAGCCGGCAGGATGCGGATAAGACCTGAGTTGCTCTGCATAATCATCTCGGCGATGCCGGCGCAAGCACCGAAGTTGCCGTCGATCTGGAACGGAGCGTGCGAGTCGAAGAGGTTGTAGAACACGCCTGCACCACCGTTACTGTGAGCGAGGGCGTTGTTGAGGATTGTGCGAGCGTGGTCGCCGTCGAGGGCGCGTGCCCAGAGGTTCATCTTCCAACCCATTGACCAACCGGTAGCACCGTCACCGCGCAGCTTCATAGAGTTGACTGCTGCGTCGAAGAGCTCTGTGCCTGGCTCGATCTGTGAGAACGGATAGAGGCACATGAGGTGCGACATGTGGCGGTGGCCGTTCTCACCTCTTGTATATGAGCTGTACTTCCACTCGCGCAGAATCTTTGTGCCTGTAGGTATAGCCGAACCGAAGGAGCCGGTGTATGTCTCTGTAGCCAGACCCTTGTCGAGCTTGGCGAAGCGGTCCTTCAGCGTAGCGAGGTCGGTAGCCGACACCTCTGCATCGTCGCCGAGCACGTCGATGGCAGCGAGAGTGTTGCTGAAGAGGTCGTAAACGAGCTGCTGTGCATGTGCAACACCATTCTCCGACTCTGGTCCGTGCTCCGGCGACCACTCGTTCGGACACTCGTATGTGCCGTCAGAAGCCAGTTTGAGGCGGTCCATCCAGAACTGCGATGCTGAGAGCATTGCCGGGAACACGCGCTTCAGATACTCGCGGTCGAGTGTGTAGCGGTAGTGCTGCCAGAGATGTGTAGCGTACCAAGCGTTAGCGATAACGTAGTTGTTCTTGAATGCGCTCACACCGCCGAAGATGTTGTTCTCGGTGAAGCAAGTCCAACCGCGGTCCTGACCCTGCAGCTTAGCCCACTGCTTCCACTGCGGCTGCTTCTCTGCCATTGCCCAGATGTAGTTGAGGAACGGCAGGTGCATCTCGCTGAGGTTTGTAGGCTCAGCCGGCCAGTAGTTCATCTGTACGTTGATGTTCGAGTGGATATCCGAGTTCCAAGCCACGCCGTTGATGTTGTTCCAGATACCCTGGAGGTTCGACGGAGAGTCGACACCGCGTGAAGAAGAGATTTCGAGGTAGCGGCCGTAAGCGAAGTAGAGCTGCTCGAGCATGAGAGCGTCTGTACCACGACCACTGTTGTATGAGTCGATGAGACGGTTGGTTGTCATCTCGTTCTTCGTACCGGCGAGGTCGAACTCGCAACGGTTGAAGAAGCTCTGATAGTCGGCTACGTGCTCTGCGTAGAGGTCTGCCCACGACTTAGCAGCAGCTGCTGCCACGCGGTCAGAAATGGTCTGAGCCAAAGCCGATGTGTTCTTTGTATATGTGCTCTCGTAAGCATCGAAGTCGGTGCCACCACCGAGCACGACCATGATTTCGTCAGCACCGATAACCTCGATACCCTCGTCGTCGGTTGTCATTGTGCCGCCTACCGGCACTACCTTCATGCGTGCGTTGTAGCTGATGGTCTCGAGCTTGCCGCTGAATGTGCCCTCGCCGTTAGCGTATGTTGGGTCGGCTGTGATTGAGCCTGCAGCCATTGTGAAGCGGAAGCTGAGCTTGCCGCCCTTGCTTGCTGTGTAGTGAGCCACCACGACGCGTGCAGGGTTGGAAGCGATGTACTCGCGTGTGTACTCAACACCGGCTGCCGACTTGAACATTGTCTTGCCTGTAGCTGTTGTGAGGTCGAGCAAACGAACGTAGTTAGAAGCTGCCTTGTCTGTGGTGAGACCGAACTCGCCGCTGAGGTCCTTAGCGTAGATCGAACCGAAGTTCTCGTACTTGCCGTAGCCCTTACCGCCCTGTGACGAGCGTGCCGGTGTGCCGCTCCAGAGAGTCTTCTCGTTGAACTGGATCTCGTCTCTGTACACGCCGCCGAAGAGGCAAGCACCGAACTGTCCGTCGCCGATAGGCAATGCGTACTCCATCCAGTTAGAGTAGCCCTGGCCGCCGCTGTAGAGCTTAGCTGTTGTGGCTGGCTCGGTGTACCAGAGTGTGAGCTTGTTCTCAGGCTTGAAGGTCATCGAACCTACTGTCTTGTAGTCGGCTGCACCAAGGTCGGTATCGGGCTTCACGAACACAACAACGTTGTTCTGGTCGTTGGTCTTCCAGAAGCCGATCGAGTTGCCGTCGCCCGGGTCGCCCCAAAGGTTAACGACGTTGTAGCCTGACTTAGAGTTGGCAACGATCTCCCAGCCCGTGCCGTTGTCTGTGTTCGGAGCCACCTGCAGCTTGAAGCCGCCAGGCTGCTCTGATGTGCTCGGACGCAACGGGTTAGGGTTAGCAGCACCAGTAGAGGTAGCGCCAAGGCTCTGCGAGCTAACCACGATATACTGTCCGTCCTTGTTCTGGAACTGGAAGTTGTCCTGCGAACCGACGAGACGCCACTGCTGTGAGCTTTCGCCACTGCCTGCGTAGAGGCGGATGCAGTTGTCTGAGCTTACCGACATCACCTTCTCGTTACGCAGGAACTTAACGTAATAGTAAGTACCACCATCGCCCGATGTTACGAACTCCGGTGTCTTAGGAGCCGCCTTCTTTGAGGCAGCAGCACTCGTGCTCTGCACGCCCACGAAGAGGCACGCAAAGAGTGCGACAAAGAATAAAGTAATTCTTTTCATTGTAGATTGGTTTATAATGTAATTTTAGTTATTACAGATTGGTTGTAGATGTAATTCGCTATTACAGATTGGTTGTAGATGTAATTCGTTATTACAGATTGGCTGTAGGTGTAATTCGTTATTACATATTGGTTGTAGATGTAATTCGTTATTACATATTGGTTTATAGTACGCTGCAAAGTTACTGCTTTTTATTGAATTACAGCACATTTCGCACAAAAATATTTAGGAGGGTATGGCATCCTGCCATACCCACGCCACCATCATCACATCCATAGGAGGGTATGGCATCTTGCCATACCCACGCCGCCATCGTCACATCCATAGGAGGGTATGGCATCCTGCCACACCCACGCTGCTATCGCCACATTCATAGGAGGGTATGGCATCTTGCCATACCCACGCTGCCATCGTCACATATTCACGCACCCATAATATCAACCTATAGCATCAGCGGGGTGCGTGGGTATGGCAAGATGCCATACCCTCCTATTATAAGGGGTGCGTGGGTATGGCAGGATGCCATACCCTCCTAAGAATGTCTAAGATACAAAGTGTACGAATCATGTGGAAGACATTGTGGGTTCTGTATTATATAATCCCATTTTGCATCAAAATCCGCTGCACTCCGTATTATCCTATCAAAGATGCCATGCTGCCACAATTTTCCATCATTGCCTAAGAGTTTGTTTATCACAATAGCGGTATAACCCTTTACCTTGCCAAGCGAATCTACCACCGGCAAGCCACCGAGTGGTGTCAACAACAAGTGTACATGGTTGGGCATCACAACAAAAGAATGTAGCACATACAACTTTCCATCATAAAAATGAATGGCATCATCCACCACTTTGCGTATAGCCGAATCAGACATACAGCAACTGCCATATCCACTATTCAGCCATTGCTCCATCTTCTGCATTATTCTCCAGTTGTGATTATCGCGCGCTATGGCATCACCAAGTTTTTCCGCTTCATCGTGCATCCGCTTCAACTCATCACGCTGTTCATCTTGTTTCTCTTGAGGAAGCGAGTCGGCAAGACGAAAAGTAGCAAAGACGGTCTTATTCTCTTGAAACCAATGAGGAATTTTCTTACCCCAAATATCCACATGTTTCTTTTTATTCAGGTATTGTATGGAATCATGAGGGCAATATTTTTCTTTTATCATAATTAGGGTGTATTTATAGTTTTAGGAGGGTATGGCAGGATGCCATACCCTCCTAAGTTACCCTTTTGCTTCGGGGTAAGAGATGCGGGTGTGATAAATCGACTTGAGACGCTCGATGAGCACGAGCTTGGCGAGGGCGAGGTCGCGGAACGTGATAGGACACTCCTTGAAGAAGCCCTCGTCGACATCGCTGTCGATGATGCGGTTGACGAGCGTAGAGATGCTCTCCTCCGTGTACTCCACGAGCGAACGCGAAGCAGCCTCAACGCCATCAGCTATCATAAGGATGGCCTGTTCGCGTGTGAACGGGTTAGGACCAGGGTACTGGAACTGCGTTATATCCACCTCTTGGTCGGGATGTTCGTTCTGATACTTTATATAGAAATACTTCGTTGCGCCACGACCGTGGTGCGTGAGGATGAAGTCGCGGATGAACGTCGGGAGGTTTGCCTTCTCAGCCATGCGCACGCCCTCGGTGACGTGGCGCATCACGATGCGCGCACTCTCGATGTACGACATCTTGTCGTGCGGATTGACACCTGCCTGGTTCTCGGTGAAGAACACGGGGTCCTCCATCTTACCTATGTCGTGATACAGAGCACCGGTACGCACGAGGAGCGAGTCGGCACCTATCTTATTGGCTATCTCTGCTGCGAGGTTGCCCACGGTGATAGAGTGCTGGAACGTACCCGGTGCCACCTCCGAGAGGTCGCGCAGCAGTCCGCGGTTGGTGTTCGAGAGCTCGAAGAGCGTGACGCTCGACACGAAGCCGAACATCTTCTCCACGACGTACATGAGCGGATAGCTGAGCAGCAGGAACACGCCGTTCACGGCGAAGTGGTAGTACATATCGGTATCGATGAGCGAGAGGTCGTTGCTCTGCATCATCTGCATAGCCATGTAGATGAGCGCACTGCCCACAGCCACGAGCAAGCCCGTCTTGAACACCTGCGCACGGCGTGTCAGCTCGCGCAGCGAGTAGATAGCGATGAGTCCGGCTACGAGCTGGATGATGATAAACTCATACTGATAGCGCACGGCAGCGGTGCAGATGAGCACCATCGTGACGTGGCAGACGAACGCCGTGCGCGAGTCCATAAACACACGCACGAACATCGGTGCCATAGCCAGCGGCAGGATGTAGACGCTGAGGAAGTTGTGGCTCACCATGAGCGACACGAGCACTGGGAAGAGTGTCACCAGCGTGTAGAGCATGGCGATGGAGCGCGGCTTGCCGAAGTAGTCGCGGCGGAAAAGTCCGAGGTAGATGGTGAAGAGTGTCACAAGGATGGCGACGAACACTATCTGTCCGATGAGCATCACCATCTGCTCGCTCTGCGACGCGCTGCGCCGTTGCATCTCGCGCTCGAACGAGTTGAGCACACGGAAGGTGTATTCGTCGACGATGTCGCCACGGTCGATCACCTTCTGTCCGCTCATCACCATTCCGCTGGCAGGCGGTATCGACGAGAGGAGGTCGTTGCGCTCGGTCTCCGAGCGACTCTTGTCGTACACAAGGTTCGGCTCGATATAGTTGTTGAGGTTGCAACGCTGCAAGAGGGGGCGTTGCTGCGCAATCACGTCGTCGGTGAAGAGTTGCTCGTAGGCAGAGAGCGTAGAGTAGAACTCCGACAAGCGTATGCTCTGCGCCTTATTGCCGCTGACGATGCGCACCTCGGTGGTAGAGTCGCGATATATCTCGTTGTACGCCGGCGTGTCCATGATACCACGCTGATAGAGCATGTGCAAGCGGTTGGATATCACCTTCACGTACACCGGTGGCAAACCTGGGATGCCGTTACGATAGTCGTCAACAAATCGCTTCACCATCTTCGCCTCCACCGTATTGTCATAATTATAGTACGGCTGGAAGGTTTCGAGCAGCGAGTCTTCCTGTGCCTTAATCGTAGCATCGGTCTTGTACACCGGGAAGTCGAACTTCGCGATGAACGAGCCGTACATCCACGGCTTACCCACATCGTACTTATAACGCTGACGCTCATTATGTGGCAACGCCCACACTATCAGTGCCACCGTCACAACGACGAGCAGCACGCGCACGAGCAAGCTGCGCCACGAAAACTTTTTCCATTGATTATATCTATTCATAGCCTTTAGTTTTTTATACTCTTAGGAGGGTATGGCATCTTGCCATACCCACGCTGCCATCTTTACATATTCACGCCCCAACAGCATCAACACATAGCATCTGCTGGGTGCGTGGGTACGATGCCATACCCTCCTAAGGAGGTTCTTACAGGTTTCGAGTGCAATATTACAAAAAAAATCACAAAATACGAAATAATTGCACTACCTTTGCATCGAAAACAAAAAACAACAGAACAAATATGTCAGATAGAAAAGTGAGGGTGCGCTTCGCACCAAGTCCTACGGGAGCGCTACATATCGGTGGCGTCCGCACAGCATTGTACAACTATCTCTTCGCACGTCAGCACGGCGGCGACCTCGTCTTCCGCATCGAGGACACCGACTCCAACCGCTTCGTACCGGGTGCCGAAGAGTACATCATCGAGTCGTTCCGCTGGCTCGGCATCAAGTTCGACGAGGGCGTGAGCTTCGGTGGCGAACATGGTCCGTACCGCCAGAGCGAGCGTCGCAGCATATATAAGAAATATGTAGACCAGCTGCTGGCTGCCGACAAGGCTTACATCGCCTTCGACACACCCGAGCAGCTGGAGGCTAAGCGTGCCGAAGTGCAGAACTTCCAGTACGACGCGCACACACGCTGCGAGATGACCAACTCGCTCACACTGCCGAAGGAGGAAGTGGAGCGTCGCATCGCCGACGGCGAGCAGTACGTAGTACGCTTCAAGGTGGAGCCGGGCATCGACGTACACATCGACGACATGATCCGCGGACACGTCGTCATCAAGAGCGACATCCTCGACGACAAGGTGCTCTACAAGAGTGCCGACGAGCTGCCTACATACCACTTGGCTAACATCGTCGACGACCACCTCATGGAGATAACGCACGTAATACGTGGCGAGGAGTGGCTGCCCAGCGCACCGCTTCACGTGCTGCTCTACCGCGCGTTCGGATGGGAGGACACCATGCCTACCTTCGCCCACCTGCCGCTGCTGCTCAAGCCCGAGGGCAAGGGCAAACTCTCTAAGCGCGACGGCGACCGCCTTGGCTTCCCCGTGTTCCCACTCGAATGGCACGACCCGAAGACGGGCGACGTTTCTTCGGGCTATCGCGAGAGCGGCTACTTCCCCGAAGCCGTTGTCAACTTCCTCGCGCTGCTGGGCTGGAACCCTGGCACAGAGCAGGAACTCTTCACGCTCGACGAACTCGTAGAGGCATTCGACATACACAAGTGCTCTAAGGCAGGCGCACGCTTCGACTATCAGAAGGGCATCTGGTTCAACCACGAATACATGCTGAAGAAGTCGAACGAGGAGGTGGCAAACCTCTTCGCGCCTATCGTGGCTAACAACGGCGTTGACGAATCGATGGAGCGCATCACTAAGGTGGTGGCTATGATGAAGGACCGCGTGAACTTCGTTAAGGAGTTGTGGCCGCTTTGCTCGTTCTTCTTCATTGCTCCGACGGAGTACGACGAGAAGACCGTGAAGAAGCGTTGGAAGGCAGACTCAGCCAAGGTGATGGGCGAGTTAGCTGACGTGCTCGAGGGCATCGACGACTTCTCGGTAGAGGGTCAGGAGCCGGTAGTGATGAAGTGGGTTGAGGAGAAGGGCTACAAGCTCGGCGACGTGATGAACGCCTTCCGACTCACACTCGTAGGCATCGGTAAGGGTCCGGGCATGTTCGACATCTCGGCGTTCCTCGGCAAAGAGGAAACGCTGAAGCGCCTGCGCAAGGCTATCGAGGTGCTGGGCTAACATAGGAGGGTATGGCATCCCTGCCATACCCACGCACCCACTGAGATAATCTCCCACAGAATTCGCGGAACACACAGAACCTTCTTGCTGAGAAGAGGCTCCCACGGAATACGCGGAACACACAGAACCTTCTGCTGAGAAGAGTCTCCCACAGATTTCACAGATTTACACAGAGACTTTTAGTAAGAAAGTTCTGTGTGTTCCGCGCATTCTGTGGGAGTTTTTATATACTAACTTAAAGGCTATCGAAGTGCTCAGCTAACATAGGAGGGTATGGCATCCCTGCCATACCCACGCACCCACTGAGATAATCTCCCACAGAATACGCAGAGCACACAGAACCTTCTTGCAGAGAAGAGTCTCCCACGGATTTCAGATTAGGAGGGTATGGCATCCTGCCATACCCACGCAGCCAATAAACCATCTTCCCACAGAAGCCACAGAACCTTACGCAGCCTAACCATCTGTGGGCATCTGTGAAATCTGTGGGAGAATATCATACGCCAGAAACTTCTGTGAGCATCTGTGAAATCCGTGGGAGGATATCTTGCGCCAGAAACTTCTGTGAATTCCGTGAATTCCGTGGAAGGACTTCAGAGGGTGGCGTGGGTATGGCAGGATGCCATACCCTCCTACGAAAACTCCCACAGATTGCACGGATGTGCAGATTTACACAGAACCTTCTGCTGAGAAGAGGCTCCCACAGATTTCACAGATTTACACAGAGACTTTTAGTAAGAAGGTTCTGTGTGTTCTGCGTATTCTGTGGGAGTTTTTATATACTAACTTAGAGTGGAAAATCTGTGGGAAACAACCGCTGCACCAACCAAGCCATCAATACAAACCAAAGGGGGTGCAGCGGTCTCCGCTGCACCAACCAAACAACCTATATAAAACAACGAAAGCGGAGGCATTAACCTCCGCTTTCGCTTTATTTTCACCATCCGCACCGACTGACGCAGACATCCGCACCGACCGACGCAGACATACGCATCGACCGACGCAGACATACGCAACGACCGACGCAGACATACGCAACGACCGACGCAGACATACGTATCGACCGACGCAGATGCTCGTAACGACCGATGCGATATCAGAAGACGTAACCTACGCCTGCAGAAAAATAGAAATTCGTATCATCAAAATCGGTAACACAGCTTATTCCGACATTAGCAGATATATGCTTCTTTACACGGAATATAGCACCCAAATCAAATGCCATTGCATCGTTATTCCATGAATATTCATTAGTTATACTAACTTCGTCACCACTACTGGGATCTTTTAGGCTATAATATTCCTTATTTCTTCCATTACTCTTACCATATCCAACACCAGCATAAGCATGCATAAACGAAAATACACGCTTCGTGGCACCAATCGTCACAGTAGGCACGGATGGTTCCGAAACAAAAGAACTATTTGGAATCCACAATAACTTAGTATAACCACCCCAGTTCTTACCGAGGAAACCGCCCATAAGACCTAAAGAATAAGTCGTGTTAGGTACATTCGTATTGTAAGCATAACGTTCCACAGTTACGACTCCAGCAACAACATTCAAAAACCAATCCATTTCATACTTTGGCGACAGGCGGAACACCATATCCCCATCCTGCACCTTCAACGTCTTTTTGCGCATACCTGCATATCTTGCTGTTGCAGTGTTCAGCCAACGCGACACCTCAAGACTGAATGTTCCGTCCGCATCAACCGTTGTGCTCTCCGCGCCGTTAGTAGCCTCAACCGTTGCACCGGGCAACGGATTGCCATTCTTATCAACAACCGCACCCTTAATGATGCGTGTACTCTGTGCCATTGCTGCCGTCGAAGTCAATGCGAGGGCAAGCATAAAGAAAACCTTTTTCATAGTTGTTTTTGTTTTTGATTGGTTATATTAGTGCTTCGTTTTAACAAAACACTAATGATATACATTTATACAAATTGCTTACTCAAACCGACACAAAGTTAGAAAGCGTAACCGATTCCAGCTTGAAAGAAATAGTTATTAGACGAGAAGTCAGAAACCCAACTCATTCCGACATTAGCTGTGAAATGATTTCCAATAAGGAATATAGCACCTAAATCGAATGCCGCAGCATTGTCATTATATGTAATGACCTCTTTATAATCAGCCTTCCACGTCACATTGGCATATCCAGCACCGGCATAGGCGTGCATGAACGGGAACACTCTCTTTGTGGCACCGACCGTCACTACCGGCACAGCTGTTTCACTATCGGGTGTCCACAACAATTTGGCATAACCGCCCCATTTACCAAGATAGCCACCCATTACACCTATAGTATAGGTATAATCGTCTATCAAATCGTAATAATCTCCACCACTGTCCAAGATAGCAAGACCGCCCACTGCATTTACAAACCAACAGTTCTGCACATCAGGCGACAGGCGGAACACCATGTCCCCATCCTGCACCTTCAACGTCTTTTTGCGCATACCGGCATATCTTGCCGTTGCGGTGTTCAACCAACGCGACACCTCAAGACTGAATGTTCCGTCCGCATCTACCGTTGTGCTCTCCGCACCGTTAGTAGCCTCAACCGTTGCACCGGGCAGCGGATTGCCATTCTTATCAACAACCGCACCCTTAATGATGCGTGTACTCTGTGCCATTGCTGCCGTCGAAGCCAATGCGAGGGCAAGCATTAAGAAAATCTTTCTCATAGTTGTTTTTAATTAGTTATTTAAATCATTTAGTACTCCAATTAAATATCTACTTCATAGCGTCGACAAACACGAAGCTAACCTTGATGCGACGATACTCACCACCCTTGCCGTCGGCAACGACTATATTATAACGTGGCTCAACCTGCATAGAAGAGAGCGATGTCATATTCGCTTTGAGGTAAGCGCCAACTGCCTGCGCACGCATAAAGGCGAGCTGCTCGTTGGTGCGTATGCCGCTTGCCTTGGTGACGGTGATATTGCTGAGGTTGGCATCAAGCCAATAGGGTTCTTTTGTGAACTCGCCATAGCGTCCATCGTAAGCGATGGTGCCAACAATAGGTATAGCGTCAGCCGAACCAGTGATGCTTACCACCAACTTCTTTCCGGGCATTATATATTGTGCAAAATCTCCGCTGAACGCCTTTGTGATAATATCGAGCGTAGACTTCGCTGCATTCGACTCCTCTATGCGATACTTTCCAGGTGCGAAATCCTCACGTGCGGAGTACTGCGCCGAAACCGAATAGTCGAACTCCACGCAATAGTTGTTGATACGTTCGCCAGCAGCGTTGACATCCGACACGACACGAGTGTTTACATTAATATTGGTATGGTCGGAGATGAGCTGTTTGTTCTTTGCTTCTTCTACGACATCCTTCTTGATGCGCTGCAATACAATATCCTCACGATTAGCCTGCTGTATGAGTTCGAGCGACACGAAGTTGTCGTCGGTAGCGAGGAAGTCGAGCGACTGCTGTTCGAGATTGTCGAAGATGTACTCCTTACCTGTGGCTTTGTTGCGCACCTTAGCGAATATCACCTCGAAAGAGTCGTTCTTGGTGATGCCGTATTGCACATCGCAGAACTCTAAATTGCCGGCATCGGCGAAGTCGGGCAATTCGTTCTGTGGCACATCAATGTACACCGACTGCATATTGTCGAGCTTGAGCTCAAGGCTTTGGTTTACGGTGTTGTATCTGCCCAAGGAAACTGTAGTGTGCGAGATAATATCACCAGCCAAGCTCGTAGATATCTCGTTGGCAAAGACACGCTTCTGCCGTTTCTTTGTCTCTTCGTTCACACGTTCGTTATACTGCTCGTCGGTCTCGTCCGCTCCACGCTTGCACCACTCCATCATACGCGCATTCAGTTCGTCGCGCATTAGTCGGGTGTAGTTTGGCTTCAAGCCTTTCAGTATCTTATAACACAACGCCTTGTCTGTATTATACGAGAGATACACCTGATGCTTGGCATCGTTCACGAACTTCACTGTGGACACCTTGCCACGCGGTTCAACGATGGTGCCACGATCTGAGGGATCGTAAAGATTGCAGAACACAATGGTGTTGTCTCGACACGCCACGCACATATACTTGCCATCGGGATGAAACGAGAAAGAAGTAGCACCGTCAATATCTACAATCGTCGTTTCTAACTTAAAATCAAAAGTATTGTATATGCTTATAGTGTTGCCGGAGAGGATGCCGACAGAGGAGGCATCACTTGAGAACGCCACAGCCTTAACAGCGTCTGTGGCAGGAATACGTGTGCGTATTGTCTTTTGTTCCTGATTGATAATCGCCACTTCGTTGTTACCAATCGCAGCCACGAAATAACCATTACTGCTTGACACCATGTCTGACGGCACAAAGCCGAGAGCCATTTCGCCCGTAACCGTATAGCCCTGCGTATCATAATAACGCACCAGACCGTCGGCATCAGCCACAAGCAAGAGTCTGCTGTCAGCAGAATAGCAGACAGCACGGGCGTTAAGTTCTTTATCGAATGTGTAAAGACGCTTACGCTGAACATTAATATCGTAAATATTCAACGACCATGAATCGTCGTCGCTACTCAGCAAGGCATACGATGCACCTGCAGGATTTACCTTCAGACTCACCACCTTACTTGAAGCCGTAGCAAGCTCAAAACCTTTTAGATTGTATGCCGTCTTTCCGTTACTATAATATGTAGAGAACAGATAGTTATCCATTTTCTGCGGAGTGACGGACTGACGATAGTTAAGGTTCTTGCTCACCTCAACAACATTCTGCGCATGACTACTTGCGCATGTCAGCAAGGCTGCAAAAAGAATTGAAAAGTTGTATTTAGCCATATCGTTTAAGTGTTATGTTCCATTCGGAATTTACGGTTTTACAACAGCGACCACTATCTTCTCCACAAACATATCCTTATCACGACGTCTATTGCGCGACAACCACTTCTGGAACGAAGCATAGTCGGTGGAGGGTGGCAACTGTCGACAGTCGATGTCTGCCGTCTTATGGTCGTTGGCACGGGTGAACTGGTTGGGCGAGAAGATGATGTAGAACTGGTTGAAGTCGTGGTCCGACTCGCAACCTAACAACAGCTCTATCATACTGTCTTTCACAAACGGCTCAGCATCTGGCTCTGAAAAGAACGTGTACGTCGTGTCGGCTTTTATGAAGTAGGCACCGTCCGACTGTGCGGGGTACGGCAGCAGACGCTGCGTGGTCATGCTGTTGTTGTGGTCGACAAGGTACAAGGCGAGGTAGCCGTCAACCGGCGAACTAAAGTTGAAGTACAACTGGTCGCCGTCGTAAAACGTACTGTTACGCATACGGTTGAGCTTGGGGTCGGTGCCGTTATACATGAACGTGTAGTGCACATCGGGCGGTGTCGACACTATCTCGCGTATCCTTCCCTTCAGCTTCACATCGTAAACAACCATTCCGCCCTCGCGACGTGCAGGCAGCCATATCGTGTCGCCGATGGTTTCAAGCCACTCGCCACGCACGTCCATCTCGCCATACGAGAAGAAGTCGTCCGAAGACGTGTTGCTGTTCTCGCGCATGTAGTTATGGCTCTCGCTGGTCACGATAGTGCCAAACTCGCGCGCAATGGCGTTGATTTGGGCATGGCGCACCGCCTCGTATTCTGCTTCTATGGGCGACATGTTCAGTGGAGCCTCATAGGTGGCAGTGGCTGTGACAACCGCGGTGCGTTGCGCATGGATGTAGCAACAACATAGCACAGAGAGCAACAATAGCAACAAACGTTTCATAGATAGTACATTTTTATTTATCCTTGTGTTTACTTAACCAATGTCATGGTCTTCCAAGTGTCGCCCAGCGTGGCAGGGAACTGTATGCGTGGCGTTTGCACCTTGTTATTCTTGTCGAGTGCCATGTTCGACACCTGCTGGGTTATCTTCTCCGAAAGCTCAAGGAAGTTGATGTTGCCGCGCGTCTCCTTAAGGTTCTTCAACAGAAAATAGGTGAAATAGCCATGATGCTGCTCGGCATATTGCATGGCAGTCTGGTCACCCGAGGCGGCACTGAACACGATTGTCTTCTTCTTTGTGGGTGCATCCTTTGGCTTTACATACACATAACGCTCCTTGAAAAGCATGTCGCCTCTACCCGTTCCGCCACTGAAACAAGCGTCGAGGAAGACCACCGCACGTTTTATCGGCATAGCGTCGAGCTGGGCATACAGATTGCTGAGCTGATAGCAGAACTCAAAGTCGGTGCCCGAAGCGTCGCACGGCAACAGATACGCCTCGTTGGTAGACACGTTAGGTATGCCATGACCAGCATAATAGACCAACACTTCGAGCTTATCGGGATTGAGATTTGCCTTCTTCGTGAGGTAGTTGATCTGTTCCTTCATCTGCGAGAACGTTGCATTCTTACGCACACGTATATTGTCCTCTGGCACGCCCAACACCTTATTACAATAGTTGGCGAACGAAGTAGCATCATTGATGGCGTAGTCTACATTAGAGAAGTTGTCGTACTCCTCGTTACCAAACACCACAGCGTAGGTATTCGTATTGTTACGATTGCTTACCGGCACGTCTATGTCTATGTCCGACACAAACACGTCCTCCACCTCGGCAGTCTCCACGCGACTCACCTCGGTAGTCGGAGTGAAGTAGGTCTCTAACACGGGCACGGCTCCTTTCTGCACCGTTGTGCTCTTCATGGCGGTGAGGGTGGAGTTGGCTTGTTGCAGTCTATTGTTGTCGCCAAGCATACTGTAGCAATAAGCACGCGCCTTGGCGATGTTGGCGGCATAGGGGTTAGCCTCAAGCAGGTCTTCCAGGATTGGTGCTGCTGCCACGAAATACTTGCGCGCAGCTAAACGGAGTTCATCGCCTGCGCCCTTTTTGCCTACTGCTGACGCTTTCTTCACAAGCACCACACCTGCATTATAATTGCAGAACGCCAAACCACATGCCACGTCTATGTCATTAGGATGCGTAGCGTAGAGGCGTGCATAAGCCTTTGCTGCATCCTCATACTTATGCTGACGCTGATACAGACGTGCCTGGTTGAGCCATAGGGTCTCATCATTAGGACGCACACGGAAGGCTTTGTCAAGAAAACGCTGAAGATTGGTGTCGTCCTTCATAATGCCTGCCGACTGCAAGCCTGTAGCTATCAGCGTCCAGTCGTCCGGATTCTCAGCCAAAGCCTTCTGGGCTATATACATAGCGTCGGTGTAATTCTTCAAAGAATAGCACGAAAAAGCAAGATTTACGAAGGCCTCCTTACGATGCTGTGTGTCTGACGTAGAGAGGTATGCACGGTAATAAGAAATGGCATCGCGATAGTTTTTCTGATTGAAAAGCTTCGTAGCAACAAAAATTGTTATCAACGGATAGTTCTCGCGATTGGTGATGTTCTCATTTGAGAATGCGTAAATGAGCGACAAGTCGACGTATGCCTGAGCAAATCTCACCGTCTGACTTTGGTTGTTGCGCCCAGCATAAAAATAAACTGCATCCTCAAGATATGGGTAAAGGTTCAACAGCATCTTTTTGCAAGAGGCAAAATGCGACGATGTTGAGTCGATACTATTTATAAAGGTCTCACACTGTTTGTAAGCAGAATACAAGGCTTCGTACGATGCCACGCTCTCACCCTGCTGCTCACGCAAACGACGGAAGTCGTCATACGCTGACGTTACCGATTGATTGTCACTTAAAATCGGGGGGGGTAATTTTGCGAATGTACTCTCGGCAAACAAGAAAAGTAATATTATCGCACAGTATCTAATCATGTTCTTTAGTTTTTTGTTTAAGTCTTAGTCCAATTAGAACGTATGCAAATGTAGCAATAAAAAATAGAACTCGCAAGAAAAAATAACAAAACATGGGTGCATTTTCGCTTTTCCGCCCAATGCACCCATACTGACAAGCCCCTACGCCTACCGCAGCTGCCCAATAGTATTACGTACACGCTCTGCCGAGGTGTACATCAGCGTGCCCTCGTCGGCATCCTTCGCACCCATATACACGTCGGGGTTCATATACTCCATGCGGCTCTTCACTGGCACACGCGCCGAGAAGTGGAACTCGCAAACGCCTGTGGCATCGGCAATATGCTTGATGTTCGTCTCCGTAACACCGCAGCCTGCGAGGATAACAATACGTTCGGCTGCCAATGCGTTCAACTCTTTCAGCAGTGGCACACCTTCGAGTGCTGTGGGCTGCTGACCCGAGGTAAGGACGCGGTCGACGCCAAGCTCGATGAGCTGCGCGAGTGCACGACGTGGGTCGTTGCAGCGGTCAAAGGCACGGTGGAACGTGACGGACATGCCCTGGGCAGCCTCCACCAGCAGGCGGTTGGCTTCCATGTCGAGCGTTCCGTCGGCACACAGACAGCCTATCACCACGCCGTCGACACCCAACGCCTTACATATCTTTATATCCTCCACCATGCGCTCCACCTCAAGCGGAGTGTAGAGGAAATCGCCGCCACGCGGACGGATGATGACATGCAGGCGCGTAGTGGTGAGCACGCGACGCGCCACCTTTATCTCGCCATACGACGGCGTGGTGCCGCCCTCGGGGATGCCGGCACAAAGTTCTACACGGTCGGCACCGCCTTCCTGCGCTGCCAGACAGCTCTCTACGCCGTTGGCGCAGACTTCAAATCTATATTTCTCTTTCATAATTATCTAGCTTGGTTGGTGCAGCAGAGACTGCTGCACCCCTTAGGAGGGTATGGCATCCCTGCCATACCCAGGCAACCATACCTGCATCCATAGGAGGGCGTGGATAACTTGGTCGGTGCAGCAGAGACTGCTGCACCCCCTGGGAGGGTATGGCATCCCTGCCATACCCAGGCAACCATATCTGCATCCATAGGATGGCGTGGACAACTTGGTTGGTGCAGCAGAGACTGCTGCACCCCCTTAGGAGGGTGCGTGGGGTACTTATGGCTGCGTGGGTATGGCAGGGATGCCATACCCTCCTAAGGATGCAAAAGTAATGCTAATGTTTCAATAAGCAAAGAGAAATGCGGGAATTGTGCTACGTTGCCAAATATTATTGCTAACTTTGTGCATTATATTAACTGAAGTTGTTGTGGTGAGATGGTGAGATGTTGACATTAGCAATGCAAATCTCAACATCACATCTCAACACCTCAACATCACAACATCACAACATCTATAACAAACAAATCATTATGAACAAATCTTTTATTCTCTCGGCAGTTCTCTGCCTCTCGTCGCTCTTCGCTTCGGCAGAAGAAGCCCCCACTCCACGCAAGCAACTTGCACCGAAACCGCCAATGGGTTGGATGACATGGAACCTCTTCCAGGGAAACATCAACGAGCAGCTCATACGCGAGACAGCCGACGCTATGGTCGAAGGCGGATTTCGCGATGCCGGCTACGAATATATCTTCATCGATGACCTCTGGCAGGGCGGACGCGACCGACAGAACAACATCATACCCGACCCTGAGAAGTTCCCGTCGGGCATAAAGGCACTCGCCGACTATGTTCACTCTAAGGGACTGAAGCTCGGCATCTACTCGGATGCGGCGCAACTCACTTGCGGCGGATGGACAGCGAGTCTCGGTTTTGAGGAGCAGGACGCACGCACCTTCGCCTCATGGGGCATCGACTATCTGAAGTACGACTACTGCAACGCGCCTAAAGACAGCGCAACGGCACGCCAACGCTACCGCACTATGGCTAACGCGCTGCAGAACTCGGGCCGCGACATCGTGCTCGGCATCTGCGAGTGGGGTCAGCGCCAGTGTGAGGAGTGGTGCGAGGAAGTAGGCGGACAACTCTGGCGCACTTCGTACGACGTGCGCGACATGTGGAAGGACATTGTAAAGGAGGGAGGCATGGGCATCCTCGACATCGTCAACATCACGGCACCGCTCGCCAAGCACGCACGTCCGGGACAATGGCCTGACATGGATATGCTCGTGGTTGGTCTGCGCGGAACGGGCGGACCGTCAAGCGATCTCGGCGGTGTGGGATGTACTCAGACCGAATACCAGACACAGATGAGCATGTGGTGTATGCTCTCGTCGGTGCTTGCCATGACCAACGACCTGCGCAACGTGACCGATGACGACCGACGCATATTGCTCAACAAGGAGATTATCGCCATCAATCAGGATGCTCTCGGCAAGGCTGCGGAGCGCATCGTGAACGAGCCGACGCAGCAGGTGTTCGTGAAACCGCTTGCCGACGGTTCGCACGCCGTGGCTATACTCAATCCGTCGGACGCAGCACAGCGCGTGAGCCTCAACTTCTCAACCGTCGGACTCAACGGCAAGTACACCGTGCGCGACGTCTGGCAGCACCGCGACATAGCACAGCGTGCCAACAAATGGAAGGGCACGGTGGCTGCGCACGAGACAAAGGTTTTTGTGTTACGCTAACTGAAAGCCAAGAAAACAAAAGTACACTAACCATAAGAAAACGGCAAAGTTACATAGCAGGGCTTTTGCTTGAAGAATGGCAAAAGCTGATAATGGGTCCTACAAATTAGTACTACGGTTTTGAGACTAATTTTTAGGACCCATCTACATCTTCTTTATCGTATAACAACCTTACGGCTGCCCTTAATATAAATTCCCTTACTTGGTCTGAAGACTCTTTCACCTTGCAGGTTGTACAAATACTCTGTTTGGATAATATCGTCGGCAACACGTCCGATAGATGTTGTATTTGTCAGGAAATCCTTGTCTGTAAATACAAGTTCACCTCCCTCGTAACACTTCAATATACGTGAACATATTCTAAAAGTAGGTATAGGAATTCTCGGAGCCAATCCATTGTCATCGTCACAGCCTATTCCTTCTACCCAATAAAAAAATTTTCCTATTTTTAATCGTTTACGACGCACGCCATAAGCTTCCACATAATCTACGTCTGTAACCACCTCGCCTAAACGAGTGGCAACATCGCCTTTTTTCAAATTGAAGTCTAAAATTAAAAGTATATTTTCGCCCTCAACATCAAAATCATATTTTCTGAAAACCTGTCCGTTTTCTTCATAAGCCACAGAATAAGAGATTTTTTGCTCATTTTTAGGTACCGAATCAGTGTATTCTTTTTTGAGCTTTTTAAATATTCTACCGTTCTCTACAGACTCTCCACACACAGTTATCTTGTATGGCCACTTTCCGTCTGCGCCATCAGGCGAACCTTCTATTTCCAACATACAAAGCCATTCTTTACCGTCTGTAAGCATTGGCTTATATTCTTGAGCGTATGCTATACTAACAAAAGCCCAAAGTACAAATACTAACATTTTTTTCATACGTATTTGTTTTTATGTCATTTGAAATTTGAACACCATATATCCATTATTTTGTTTCCTTGAAATGGAACACGCCGTCTTCGGGCAGCGTGTACTCCGTCACTTCAAAGTCGAGCTCGGGAAGTGTTTCCTTCTCGGGCTTGAATGGTATTTGGGAGGTATGCACGCGCTCCACCCTCACGACGGCTACGCCTTGCGCAAGAATGCCGAGCTCCCGTGCTGCGCGATAAGAGAGGTCGATGATGCGTCCGCGTCCGTGCGGACCGCGATCGGTGACACGCACGATGACTTGTTTGCCGTTGCGCTCGTTGGTGACGCGCAGCAGTGTGCCGAAGGGATAGGTGCGGTGGGCGCAGGTAAGACTGTCGTGATGCAGGCGCTCACCACTACTTGTGCGCGAGCCCGTGGCACGTTTAGAATAGAACGAAGCCTTGCCTGTCTGCGTTTGAGCGCAGACAAAGGCAAGGCTTATTGTTGCAAGAATTACTAATATTGTATTTCTTTTTTTCACTTATAATTCAGATGTTTATACTTCTGACTCTTGACATTATACTATGCCCTGAGCCATCATAGCGTTGGCAACCTTCATGAAGCCAGCGATGTTTGCACCGCGAACGTAGTCGATGTAGCCATCAGCACGCTTGCCGTACTTCACGCACTGCTCGTGGATAGAGTGCATGATGTAGTGCAACTTCTCGTCAACTTCCTTCTCGCTCCAGCTCAGACGTATAGAGTTCTGTGTCATCTCCAAGCCTGATGTAGCCACGCCACCAGCATTGACTGCCTTACCAGGAGCGAAGAGCTGCTCGGCAGCTACGAACTTGTCAACAGCCTCAGCTGTACAGCCCATGTTAGACACCTCAGCAACGCACAACGGCTTCTGAGCAAGAATCATGTCGGCATCAGCACCGTTGAGCTCGTTCTGTGTAGCGCATGTGAGGTAGATGTCTGCCTTAACCTCCCAAGGCTTCTTGCCTGCAACGAACTTAGAGCCTGGGAACTCGTCCTCGTAAGGCTGGCAGATATCGTTGCCTGAAGAGCGGAGCTCGAGCATGTAGTCGATCTTGTCGCCTGCGATGCCTGCTTCGTCGTAGATGTATCCGTCAGGACCAGAGATGGTGATAACCTTACCGCCGAGCTCTGTAGCCTTTTTCGCAGCACCCCAAGCCACGTTGCCGAAGCCTGAGATAGCGATTGTCTTGCCCTTGAGGTCGAGACCGCGTGTAGCGAGCATCTGCTGTACGAAGTAGAGTGCACCGTAACCAGTAGCCTCCGGACGGATGCGTGAGCCGCCGAACTCCAAGCCCTTGCCTGTGAGCACGCCCTGATACTGATGTGTGAGCTTCTTATACATGCCGAAGAGATAGCCAATCTCTCTGCCGCCTACGCCGATATCGCCTGCCGGAACGTCCTCATCAGGACCGATGTGGCGATAGAGTTCGGTCATAAATGCCTGACAGAAGCGCATTACCTCTGCGTCAGAACGACCGCGGATAGAGAAGTCGGAACCGCCCTTGCCACCGCCCATAGGCAATGTTGTAAGCGCATTCTTGAAGGTCTGCTCGAAGCCGAGGAACTTCAGGATAGAGAGGTTCACTGATGGATGGAAGCGCAAGCCGCCTTTGTACGGACCAATGGCACCGTTGAACTGAACGCGATAGCCGATATTTACATGTACTTCGCCGTTGTCGTCTGTCCAAGGAACACGGAAAGTGATGATACGCTCCGGCTCTACAAGACGCTCGATAAGCTTTGCTTTCTCGAACTCTGGATGCTGGTTGTAAACGTCCTCAATTGAAATAAGAACTTCGCGTACTGCCTGCAAATACTCGGCTTCTCCCGGGTGCTTAGCCTCGAGATCATGCATGATTTTCTCTACGTTCATAGTATAAAAGGTTTTTTAGTTGATAATAGATTCTTTCGTTGTTTTTAAATATCGTCTTCAGCTGCACCGACGCTTATGGCGTTATGTAACTAAGACTGCGCAAATATAGATTTTTTCGGCGTATCGACCAAATAAAACCAAGAGTTTTTCTGCTTTTTCACTTTCTTTTAGATAGTAAAAGTTGTGTGTTCGCAAACAATAACCTCAACGTTAACGCGGTAGTTGTTGATATTTTGTCATCGTGAACCGAACGCAATCTGATCGGACGGCGAACGCAATCTGATTGGGCGGCGAACGCAAACCGATTGGGCGGCGAACGCAATCTGATCGGACGGCGAACGCAAATGACGAAAAAACAATGACTTTAGGGAAGCGAAGGTGGATATAACGAAATAAGGAGAGCACCCTTGCGGATGTTCTCCTTAACATTGCGTTATGCTGCGTGATACATTAGGAGGGTATGGCATCCTGCCATACCCACGCTACCAAAAACTATCATACCAACGCTATCAACAGCAGGGTGCGTAGGTATGGCAAGATGCCATACCCTCCTATTATATATTCTACTGATTACCATATCTGTGCACGCTTCTTCTGCGGCACGAAGAGCTTGTCCGACTTCTTCACGTTGAACGCCTTGTACCAAGCGTCAATCTGCGGAAGAGCAGCGTTCACACGAGCCTCTGCCGGTGAGTGTGGGTCGGTCTTTATCTGACGGTCGATGAACTCCGGACGAGCGTTGCCTGCCCATACTGTAGCCCATGAGAGGAAGAAGCGCTGCTCGGGTGTGAAGCCGTCGATCGACTTGTTCAGAGCCGGGTTCTCCTTGAGCACGTTCTGCAGAGCGCGGAACGAGATGTTCAGTCCGCCGTTGTCGCCGATGTTCTCGCCGAGGGTGAGCTTGCCGTTGATTTTCTTGCCGGGCAGAGCCTCGATAGAACTGAAGTAGTCTACAAGCACCTTTGTGCGAGCCTCGAAGTTCTTCTTGTCCGCGGCTGTCCACCAGTCGTTCTGGTTGCCGTACTTGTCGAACTGCGAGCCCTGGTCGTCGAATCCGTGCGACATCTCGTGACCGATTACGCCGCCGATACCGCCGTAGTTCACAGCCTCATCAACGTTCGGGTCGAAGAACGGCGGCTGGAGGATGGCTGCCGGGAAGCAGATCTCGTTGGTGGTCGGGTTATAGTAAGCGTTGACGGTCTGCGGAGTCATTTGCCACTCTGCCTTGTCCACCGGCTTGTTCACCTTGCGCGAGATGTAGTCCTGCGAGAGGAAGGCGCGGATGTTCTGCATGTTCTCGAAGAGCGAAAGCTGCTCGTCGACGTGCAGGTTGGTGTAGTCCTTCCATGTGTCGGGGTAGCCCACCTTCACGATGAAGTTGGCAAGCTTGTCCTGAGCCTGCGCCTTTGTAGCTGGCGACATCCATGTTGCCTCGTCAATGCGCTGCGAGAGAGCCTTCTGCAGGTTGCGCACGAGCTGAAGCATCTGCTGCTTCGACGACTCGGGGAAGTACTTCTCTACGTAGAGCTTGCCGATAGCCTCGCCGAGCACGCCGCTCACGAGAGCTGTGGCACGCTTCCAGCGCGGACGGTCCTGCTGTACGCCCGACATCACCTTGCCCAGTTCGAACTCTACGGCGCGGAAGTTGTCGTCGAGGTAGCCGGCTGCCGAGCTGATGGCGTGCGACTCAGCGTATGCCTTCAGGTCGTCGAGCGACTCCTCTGCCAGTATCTTCTCCACCTCGTGGATAGGCTCAAGCTGACCCACGTCGATGTGCGAGAACGGAGGGAAGCCCTGCGCGAGGAAGAAGTTGCCCCAGTCGATGCCCGGGAAGTCCTTCACGAGGGCGTTGTATGTCATCTTGTGGTAGTTGGCCTGCACGTCGCGCAGCTCTACCTGTCCCTTGCTTGCCTTAGCGATGCGTGTCTCGATGCGCATTGTAGCGTCCGCCTTGCGCTGCGCTGTAGCCTCGTCGTTGCCTGCGAGCACGAGCATCTTCTTGAGGTATTCGGCATAAGCCTTGCGCACTGCAACCACCTGAGCGTCGTCAGAGAGGTAGTAGTCGCGCTCGCCGAGTCCGAGTCCGCCCTGACCGATGCCTACGAGGTTGTTGGCAGCGTCCTTCATGTCGGCACCTACGCCGGCTCCGAACATCAGACAGTCGAGACCGCGTGCGTCGAGCTGCGCTGTCACGAGCTGGTACTCGCGACGGTCGGCGATGTCGTTGATCTTCTTCAGAAGCGGCTTCAGCGGTTCTGCGCCCTCACGGTTGCGGCGCACGCTGTCCATGGCGAGGTTGTAGAGCGAACCTATCTTCTGTCCGAGCGTGCCCTTAGGCTGCGGCTTAGAAGAGTACTCCTCGATGAGGGCGAGGATGCGCTTCTGGTTCATCTCGTCGAGGTCGGTGAACGAACCGTTGCGTGCGTGTTCTGCGTCGAGCGGATGCGCCTTGCGCCAGCCACCGATAGCATACTCATAGAAGTCGTTTCCGGGCTTCGCCGCCGTGTTCATATTGGCGAGGTCGATACCCTTTGAGGTCTGTGCGCTTGCCGACATTGTAGCCAGCAGCGAACAAGCGAGGATGATTGATTTTACTTTCATATATAAATAGGTTTATTAATAAGCTGTGGTGCTCTCAGGGGGTGCCTTCAAGGGGGTGCACTTGTCTCAAGTGCACCAACATAGAAGTTGGTCTTCTGAGACTACATCTGCAAATAGGTTGGTCTTCTGAGACTACATCTGCAAATAGGTTGGTGCACTTGAGACAAGTGCACCCCCTGAAAGCCCCCTAATGGATACAAAAGTAAGTATTTTGTGAGAAATAACACATACTTGTTAGTAATCGTTAACCATTGCGCAAACGTTTACCTTGGCGTTTGGAAGAAAAACATACATAACTTTGCACAAAAACACACAAATGTTTAATTTTGCAACATAAATAATTGAAATCTAATAACGACTAAACAATACTATGCAAATTACTTTTAATATCCAATACAAGACAGTATTCGGCGAAGAATTGCTGCTGAACATCGCCAGCGGAGAGGCTGGCGACCGCACCATAGCAATGTCTACCGCTGACGGTTTGACTTGGACATGCCAGATAGAGGCGAAGAAGAGCGAAAAGCGTGTGGACTATTTCTACAGCGTGCGCAACTGCTGCGGCATAAAGTGCAGCGAGTGGAAGACTATCACGCATCGTCTCGACCTCAACACAAAAGCTTCGCAGCACATCATCGTTGAGGACCTTTGGCACGAAATACCAGGCGACACATATTTATATAGCTCGGCTTTCACCGACTGCGTGAACCGTCGCGCCGAGGGCAGCGTGAAGCCACTGGCATACGACAAGGCACTGCGCCTCGTGGTGCGTGCTCCGCAGCTACATTCGGGCGCACGTCTCGCCCTCACGGGCAAAGGCGCGGTCTTAGGCAACTGGGACTTGAAAAAGGCTCTGCACATGACCGAGCACAACCACAACGAATGGATTGTGGACATCGACGGCGACGCACTCAATACAAACGAAAAAGAAGTAGGTTTAGGTAACAATAATAAGATTTGTAGTAAGTTAGTTCACGAACTGGAATTCAAGTTCGTGGCGTTCAGCGACAAAGGCGAGGAGATGTGGGAGACGTGCGAGAACCGCACACTCACTCTCAAGCCTTTGGAGCAGAACGAAGTGCGCGTAGTGGCACTCGACCAGTCGTTCTATGCGCTCTGCGACGAGAAGGTGGCGGGCACACTCATCCCCGTCTTTTCGCTCCGCTCGGAAGGAAGCTTCGGTGTGGGCGACTTCGGCGACCTAAAACTGATGGTCGACTGGATGGCAAAGACCCACCAGCGCCTCCTGCAGGTGCTGCCTATCAACGACTCTACATCCACACACACGTGGACCGATTCATATCCATATTCATGCATATCTATTTTCGCCCTGCATCCGCAGTACGCCGACCTGCGTCAGTTGCCCGCTTTGAACGACAAGCTGGAGGCAGACCGCTTTGAGGTGCTGCGCGAGGAACTGAACGCTCTGCCGCAGATCGACTACGAGCGCGTGAACAACGCCAAGCTGAAGTATCTCCGTCTGCTGTTTGAGCAGGAGGGCAAGAAGGTGCTGGCGTCGAAGGAGTTCAAGACGTTCTTCGCCGACTGTGAGCGCTGGCTCGCGCCGTACGCCCACTACTGCTATCTGCGCGACTTCTACGGCACATGCGTATTCTCTGAGTGGCCCGACCACAAGCAGTGGAACGAGGCTGACCGCAAGGCACTCAGCAACCCGAAGAGCGAACTATATAATAAGGTGGCGTTCTACTACTACATGCAGTTCGTGCTCGACCAGCAGATGCGCTCAGCTCACGAGTATGCCCGCGCTCGCGGCGTCATCCTCAAGGGCGACATTCCTATCGGCGTGAACCGCAACGGCTGCGACGTATGGCACGAACCCGAATACTTCCACCTCGACTCGCAGGCAGGTGCTCCGCCAGACGCTTTCTCGGTGAACGGACAGAACTGGGGCTTACCGACATACAACTGGGACCGCATGATTGCAGACGGATGCGAGTGGTGGGTGCGCCGCTTCCAGAACATGGCTAAGTATTTCGACGCTTACCGCATCGACCATGTGCTCGGCTTCTTCCGTATATGGGCTATACCTACCGACTGCGTAGGCGGACTGCTCGGACAGTTCCAGCCGGCACTCGCCATGTCGCGCGACGAGATACAGAGCTATGGTCTCAACTTCCAGGAGCATCTCTTCACAACGCCGTTCATAGCCCACTGGGTAGTGGAGCGCGTGTTCCGTGAACATACCGAGGAGGTTATCAAGACTTATCTCAACCACGAGCACGACGACATCTACTCGCTCAAGCCCGAATACAACACGGAGCGCAAGATTGAGGCTGCGTTCGAGGGCAAGACGACGGAGAAGGACGTATGGCTGCGCGACGGTCTCTACGCGCTGGTTGACGACGTACTCTTCGTGCGCGACCGCAAGAACCCCAACCTCTTCCACCCGCGCATCACGGCGCAGCTCAACTTCATGTACGAGGCGCTGTGGGACGGCGACAAGGCTGCGTTCAACCGACTCTATAACGACTACTATTATCGCCGCAACAACAATTTCTGGTATGGCGAGGCGATGAAGAAGCTGCCGATTCTGGTGCAGGCTACCCGTATGCTGGTATGCGCAGAAGACTTGGGTATGGTGCCCGACTGCGTGCAGTGGGTGATACAGCAGCTGCGCATCCTGAGCCTCGAACTGCAGTCGATGCCGAAGGACTCGAGCGTTAAGTTCGGCTATCTCTCGCGCAATCCGTACCGCTCTGTGTGCACTCTCTCTACTCACGATATGCCTACGCTGCGCCAGTGGTGGGACGAAGACTGGGCACGCACGCAGGAGTTCTACAACTCTATGCTCTACCGTGGCGGTGCCGCACCGCATCCGCTGCCAGGCTGGCTCGCTCGCGACATCGTTTCGCAGCAGCTCACCTCGCCGTCTATGCTCTGCGTCCTCTCACTGCAGGACTGGTTCGCCATCGACGAGCGCATACGCCTTGCTGATGCCGACGCCGAGCGCATCAACATTCCTGCCAACCCGAAGCACTACTGGCGCTATCGTATGCACATGAACATCGAGCAGCTCCTCGCCGACCGCGACTACAACGAGCAGGTGAAGGAACTGATTGACGAAGCAGGCAGAAAGTAATTATAGGAGGGTATGGCATCCCTGCCATACCCACGCAGCCTTATTGTTAGCAGACGGCGTGGGTATAGCAAGGATGCCATACCCTCCTACAGATACTCCAACTTCTTTTTTTAACGGCTTCTGACCTCCTATAAACCGACCATAACGAATTATAAGCAAAAGAAACAAATATGACCCTAAAAACCCTTCTCCTTTCCTTCCTTACCACCTGCACGGCGCATAGTGCCGTAGCACAGACGTTGGGCGGAGTGGAGTATTCGCCCAAGGCAACGACATTCCATATCACTACGTCGCCCGACGTAAAGAAAGTGAACGTACTGCTGTCGGACACAGACAGCGACACCCCCACAGAGCAGCTCACAAAGCAGATGAAGCGTGTGGGAGCAGGCAAGTGGGAGCTCACCGTGAAGAGCGACCTCAAAGGCAAGTACTACCTCTTCAGCGTGTACAACAGCGCACAGCCCGACAACACACCCGGCATCTTCGCCAAGGCTGTGGGCGTGAACGGCAAGCGCGGTGCCATCGTCGACCTGCGCGATACCGACCCGGAGGGCTGGGCTGACGATGTGCGTCCGGCTCTCAGCAACCCGTGCGACCTCGTCATCTACGAGATGCACCACCGCGACTTCTCCGTCGACCTCTCGTCGGGACTGAAGCACAAAGGCAAATATCTCGCGCTCACAGAGCCGAAGGCTATCGAGCACCTGCAGCGTCTCGGCGTGAACGCCGTACACATTCTGCCGTCGTTCGACTACGCTTCTGTGGATGAGTCGAAGCCCGACGTGCCGCAGTACAACTGGGGCTACGACCCGCTCAACTACAACGTGCCCGAGGGCTCCTACTCCACCGATGCTGCTACGCCTACGACACGCATACGCGAGTTCAAGCAGATGGTGCAGGCACTGCACCGAGCAGGCATCCGCGTCATCCTCGACGTGGTGTACAACCACACGTTCGACATCAACGGCTCCAACTTCCAAAAGACCTATCCCGACTATTTCTATCGTAAGACAGCGGAGGGCAAGTACTCCGACGGCTCGGGCTGCGGCAACGAGACGGCGAGCGAGAAACCGCTCATGCGCGAGTTTATGAAGGAGAGCGTGGAGTACTGGATAAAGGAATACCACATCGACGGCTTCCGCTTCGACCTCATGGGCGTTCACGACATCGAGACGATGAACGAGATACGTGCTATGGTAGACCAGATCGACCCGTCGATATACATCTATGGTGAGGGCTGGAGCGCAGGTTCTTGTGCCTATCCGCAGGAGAAGCTCGCCATGAAAGCCAACACCAAACAGCTCAACGGCATCGGTGCGTTCTGCGACGACATGCGCGACGCACTGCGCGGCCCGTTCTCCGACGACCATAAGGGCGGCTTCCTCATCGGCGAGCCTGACCAAGAGGAAAGCATCAAGTTCGGCATCGTGGGTGCCATTGCGCATCCGCAGATAGATATGACGAAGGTGAACTACTCGCGTGAGGCGTGGACTAACGAACCGTCGCAGATGGTGGCTTACGTGAGTTGCCACGATGACATGTGTCTGACCGACCGCCTGCGTGCTACGGTGCCGTACATCACCGACGACGAGCTGATACGCCTCGACCTGCTCGCACAGACCGCTGTGCTCACATCGCAGGGCGTGCCGTTCATCCTCTCGGGCGAGGAGATGCTGCGCGACAAGAAGAGCGTGCACAACTCATTCCGCTCTCCCGACTCCATCAACCGTCTCGACTGGAACAACCTGAAGCGCTATCCGCAGGTGTTCGACTACTACGCCGGTCTCATCGCGCTGCGCAAGGCGCATCCTGCGTTCCGCATGGGCAAGGCGGAGGAGGTGCGCAAGCATCTCGAGTTTGTCGACGCACCGAAGGGTGTGGTGGCGTTCCGACTGAAGGACAATGCCGGCGGCGACGCATGGAGAAACATCTACGTGGTGCTCAACTCGCAGAAGACTCCGCAGAACGTGACGGTGGCTGAGGGCAGCTACACCACGGTGGTGGCAAACGGCAAGGTGAACGCCGACGGTCTCGGACTCATCAGTGGCACAACTCTCACGGTTGCTCCGCAGTCGGCATTGATAGTACACGACTAATAATATTATAATTTATGAATATCAAACACATACTACGTAAGAGGGTGATACTTCTACTCGCCCTCTTCTTTTCTTCGACTATTGCTATGAACGCAGCACAGAAGATTGACCGCATTGAGCCTACAAACTGGTTCGTAGGCATGAAGAACCCACAAGTGCAGCTGATGGTGTACGGCAAGGACGTGCGCGTTGCCGAGGTGTCTACCGACTATCCGGGCGTGCGCATCGACTCGCTCGTACGTCTCGACTCGCCCAACTATCTGTTAGTTTACCTGAACGTAGGGGATGCCCAGCCAGGCACGATGAACCTGCTGTTCCGCGCCGGCAAAAGCAAGACGAGCGTGAAGTACGAGCTGAAGGCTCGCGACATGAAGGGCGAGGAGCGCATGGGCTTCACCAACGCCGACGTGCTCTACATGCTCATGCCCGACCGCTTTGCTTCGAGCGGAAAGAATCTTAAAGTGAAGGGCTTGAACGCTTACACCGTGAACCGCAAGGAGCCGTCGCTGCGTCATGGCGGCGACCTCGAAGGCATACGCCAGCACCTCGACTACTTCAACGAGCTGGGCGTAACGGCATTGTGGTTCACACCCGTGCTTGAGAACAACTCGCCCGACCACGGCAAGAGCAGCACGTATCACGGATACGCTACGACCGACTACTACCGCGTAGACCCACGCTTCGGCACGAACGACGACTACCGTCAGCTTGTTTCTGATGCACACCGGAAGGGACTGAAGGTGGTGATGGACATGATTTTCAACCACTGCGGTTTCGAGCATCCGTGGGTGAAGGACATGCCTACCAAGGACTGGTTCAACACACCCGAATGGCTTGCTCCTGAAAATCAGACGAAGGCTGTGAAGACGAAGACCGTGGACGGCGACCAGATGACTAACGACAAGTATCTGCAGACAAGCTACAAGCTGACACCAGTGCTCGACCCGTATGCGTCGAAGGTAGACCTGCGCGAGACGGTGGACGGCTGGTTCGTGCCCTCAATGCCCGACCTCAACCAACGCAACGAGCACGTGATGACCTACCTCATACAGAACTCAGAGTGGTGGATTGAGACCGTCGGCATCGACGGCATACGCATGGACACTTATCCGTATGCCGACCGCAAGGGCATGGCACACTGGATGGAGGTGCTGAACACGGAGTATCCCAACTTCAACACCGTGGGCGAGACTTGGGTGACCGAGCCTGCATACACCGCAGCATGGCAGAAGGACTCGCCGCTGGCAGAAGTGAACTCGAACCTGAAGACGGTTATGGACTTCGCATTCTTCGACCGTCTTAACCAGGCGAAGAACGAGGAGACCGACGACTGGTGGAAGGGATTCAACCGCATATACAACTCGCTCTGCTACGACTATCTGTACGTAGACCCGTCGCACGTGATGGCGTTCATCGAGAACCACGACACCGACCGCTTCCTCGGCGAGGGTCAGGACACATTAGCACTGAAGCAGGCACTGGCTCTGCTGCTCACCGTCAACCGTATTCCGCAGCTCTATTACGGCACGGAGATACTGATGAACGGCACGAAGAGCACCACCGACGGACATGTGCGCCGCGACTTCCCCGGAGGTTTCGCCGGCGACACACGCAACGCCTTCAACAAGGCGGAGCGCACTAAGGAGGAGCAGGCTATGTTCAGCTTCACAAGTCGTCTGCTCCACTGGCGACAGAACAACGAGCTCATCACAAAGGGCAAGCAGACACAGTTCATACCGTTCAAGGGCGTGTACGTTGTGGCACGCACGCTCGGCGACAAGGCGGTGATGACAGTACTCAACGGCACATCAAAGACGGCTACAATGTCCGTAGCACGCTACGCAGAGATAATCGGCAACCGCACGGAGGCTACAAACGTGCTCACGGGCAGAAAGATAGACCTCACGAAGGACGTGAAACTGCAGCCGAAGGGCGTACTCGTACTTAGTCTGTAGCCATCCGCGTCGACCGATGCGGACATCTGCGTCGACCGATACGCACGTCTGCGCCGACCGATGCGCACGTCTGCGTCGGTCGGTGCGTATCGTTTTAACACAAGACAAGAGTCGTCATACCTTGCCATGATTGAAACAAAATACCAAACAATAACAATCAAAACCAAACCTAACATGAACAGATTTCTAAAATCAATGGCAGCCATCGCATGTGGCGTGGGCTTTCTGCCCCTCAACGCCTCCGCACAGGGCTGGCCATCACAATACCAAGGCGTGATGCTCCAGGGCTTCTACTGGGACAGTTTCGACGCATCGCAGTGGACAAAATTAGAGAGTCAGGCTGACGAGCTGGCACCTTACTTCAAGCTCGTATGGGTGCCGCAGAGCGCATACTGCGGCGGAAAGTCGATGGGCTACAACGACCTCTACTGGTTTACAAACTACAACTCGTCGTTCGGCACGGAGCAGGAGTTGCGCTCCATGATCGGCACGTTCAAGCAAAAGGGCATCGGCACAATAGCCGATGTCGTAATCAACCACCGCGGAACCATCAAGAACTGGTTCGACTTCCCCGAGGAGACGTACAAGGGCAAGACGTACAAAATGACCTCTACCGATGTGTGCGCAGGCGACGACAAGGGTAAGGCTGCGGAGGAGGCGAAGAAGCAGGGCGTGAGCCTCAGCGCCAACTACGATACGGGCGAGGACTGGGACGGTATGCGCGACCTCGACCACAACTCTGCCAACGTGCAGAACTGCGTGAAGGCGTATCTCGACCTGCTGCTCAACGACTTAGGATACGCTGGCGTGCGCTACGACATGACAAAGGGCTACGCCGGCAAATTCACGGGCATATACAACAAGGCGGCAAACCCAACCTACTCCGTCGGCGAATACTTCGACGGCAACAAGACGAATGTCACCAACTGGCTGAACGCTACGAAAGTGGACGGCAAGGTGATGTCGGCAGCGTTCGATTTCCCTATACGCTACTCGGTGCGCGACGCAGCGAACAACGGCAACTGGTCGAAGCTGGCAAACGGCGGACTGGCTACCGACGTGGTGTACAAGCGCTACGCCGTGACGTTCATCGAGAACCACGACACGGAAAAGCGTAGCGATGCTGCGCAGGATCCGATACGCAAGGACACGCTGGCGGCTAACGCCTATCTGCTCGCCATGCCGGGCACACCGTGCGTATTCTACAAACACTGGACCGACTGCAAACAGGACATAAAGAACATGATACTGGTGCGCAACATTGCCGGCATACACAACGAGAGCAACTGGTCGTGCACGGAGAACTCTGCATCGCGCTACGTCGTGACAACAACGGGTGCGAACATGAGGCTGCGCGCTGCGGTGGGCACCACTGCCAACGCATACACACCCACCGACGACGGATGGGCGCTGGCTGCCGAGGGATACCACTGGCGCTACTTCCTGCCTACATCTGCCGAGACGGTGTTCCCGTCGCTGCCGTCGGGCGAATACCATAACGCGCCGACCGTAACGCTACGCGCCATATCAGCCAACAAGAATGCCCAGATTGTCTACACGCTGGACGGCTCCAACCCAACAGCATCGGGCACAAAGGTGGCTAACGGCACTAAGGTTACGCTCCCCAACGGCAAGTGCACGCTGAAGGCGGCATTGCTCGCGAACGGCAAAGTGGGCACTATCGTGACACGCACATACGACGTGCGCAAGTTTGAAGCATACACGTTCGCTGTGTATGTGAACACCGAGAACGTGGGCTGGAAGAACTGCTACTTCTGGACGTGGGGCGGCGACGACACACACGCACCGGCCAACAGCAAATGGCCTGGCGACAACGTGACGACACTGACGGAGAAGAACGGCAAGAAATGGTACAGCAAGCAGTTCAAGATAAACACACCGACCGACTACGTGAACTTCGTGTTCGCAAAAGAGAGTTCGGTGCAGACGGCAGACGTATCGGGCATCACAACCGATGCTTACTTCGAGATACAGAAGTCGAAGGACTCGCAGGGACACTATCTCGTGAAGAACGTGACAGCCGACCAGCCTACAGCCATCGCGGACATCACTGTCAGCCACAACGCGAACGCCACATCCGTAGTGGCTATCAACGGCAGAACAGTGCGCCACTTCAACAGCGCAGTGTCTACAACAGAAGCTATCGACGGACTCGCTCCGGGCATCTACATCGTGAACGGCAAGAAGGTTCTTGTGCGTTAAAGACCTTTACTCTCACAATAAAAGAGAAGTTCATGCGTTAATAAGAAGTTCTCACACAACAATTAAAGGAATTTCTTATACGATGACATACATCAGACATCTGCTCAAGGCGTACCCCGTATCGTGCTTCTATATCCTTATGATATTGGTATTGTGCTTCGCAACGATACCGAGTACGCCGCTCGACAACGTTACGCTCATAGACAAATGGGTACACATAGCCATGTACGCCGGCACGTGCGCCACCATCTGGCTTGAGTATCTGCGCAACCATAGCGCAAAACGCCAACCGGTGATGCGCATCGCATCGCCTACGGACAAGCCTGCGCTCAACTGGGCAAAGCTACTGTGCCTTGCGTGGCTCGCACCGATACTGATGAGCGGACTCATCGAGATACTGCAGGAATACTGCACGGGCGGACGACGCAGTGGCGACTGGCTCGACTTCGCAGCCAACTCTATCGGAGCGACACTTGGTGCTCTCGCAGGTATCATAATGGTTTACAGCAAGCGTTCAAAGCAGTGAGACTTTCGCAAAACGGCAGTGAGACTTTCGCAAAACGAATGTCTCACTTTTCTTTTTATATATACAAGTTTTGAGTACCTTTGCACATTATTACATATAAACCAAGAAAAAACAGTATTAAGTAAATAGAAGTGAAACCAACTTTTCAACTTATTTCGATATTCGTGCTCGCACTGCTCCTGTTCGTGGGCTACTCGAAGGCTCCCGACTATGTGGCTGACGCGTTGCATCTGAAACAGATTGGGCAGGACATCACGACGGCTGACGCAGACACCATGCACGTCGAGGATGCGGCAAGCGACACCATCACCGAACCTGTAGACACCGCACGACAGCGCGTGCTTATCTTTGGCGACTCGATGAGCCAACTGCTCGCTCTGCGCCTGTGCGACTACACAGGCGCCAACGGACACTCGCTGACGTGCGTCACATGGAACGGATCGGGCACGCATCAGTGGGCTGCTTCCGACACGCTGCGCTTCTATATGCAGAGGGTGCGGCCTACGCATGTGTTCGTATGCCTGGGCAGCAACGAACTGTACACTGCCGACATGAAGGGATGCAGAAAGCGTGCCGAGAGGATACTCGCCAAGATTGGCAACGTGCCGACAACATGGATCGGTCCGCCTAACTGGATGGAGGACAAGGGCATCAACAATATGCTGCAGAGCTTCATGGGCAAACGACGTTTCTTTATGACCAAGGGAATGAAACTCGATAGGCAGGAGGACGGACGCCACCCGACGTATGCGGCTGCAGCAAAATGGATGGATAGTATCGTGGAATGGATGAACAGCGGAAAGGCGGCGCACCCGTTCGTAATGAACAAACCGACAACCCACTCAAGAAGATACACTCAGATAATCATTCCGATGAATCCAGGAAAGGCTGCCACAACGGACAGCATAGACGTGAACACCACGGAGGAACCGCTACCGGAGTATATCAGCGAGCAAGAGGGTGAACAGAAAACAGAACCAAAGAGCGAACAGAAAGTGGAACAAAAGGACGAACCACATACCGAACCTCACCATACGGCGGCTGATAAGAACAAAGAATGTACTTCAAACAATAAAGAATGAACTATACAGACATAAACATAGAGGTGATGCTCGTGGCGTTTCTCGCTATATACACACTGGTGAAACGCGCCTCACGCACAGCGATGATGCTCTACGTCGTGGCGTTCAACCTCTACTTTGCCTATCGACTGAACGGCAGCGTGATGTGGCTGCTGCCGGCTACAGCGTGCTTCAACTACGCCTTGACGCAGGAGATGGCACTACGCGAAGGACGAACACGCAAGCTGTTGCTCGCTACCGTTGTGGTGGCTGACCTTGCGGTGCTCGCCTACTTCAAGTACGCCACGTTCATACTCAACGATGTCATCGGACTCATGCTGCGCACCAACTTCTCGTTAGGTTCGATAGTGTTGCCCGTGGGCATTTCGTTCTATACGTTCCAGGGCATCAGTCACGCTGTGGATGTCTATCGCCGCCGCTTCACGATGAACACCACGCTGCTCGAATACTTCTTCTACCTCACATTCTTCCCACTGCTCCTCGCCGGACCTATAACACGCGCCGAGAACCTTATACCGCGTCTGCGCCGCAACCGGCAGGCATCGAGCCGCATAGTGTGGAGCGGATTGTGGCTCATCATGCTCGGACTGGTGAAGAAGAACATGGTGAGCGACTACATCGGACAGTTCACCACATGGGTGTTCGATGCTCCGCAGACTTTCTCGGGCTTCGAGAACATGGCGGCACTGCTGGGCTACCCAGTACAGATATACTTCGACTTCTCGGGCTATAGCGACATGAGTATCGGTGCAGCAGCCATACTCGGCTTCTGGCTGCCCGACAACTTTCGCTTCCCCTACCGTGCGCTTAGCCTCACCGACTTCTGGCGACGCTGGCACATATCGCTCTCTACGTGGTTCCGCGACTATCTGTACATACCACTCGGCGGCAACCGCAAGGGCACGCTGCGCATGTATGCCAACAACTTCATAACGATGCTCGTAGCCGGACTGTGGCATGGTGCATCGTGGATGTTCGTCATCTGGGGAGCACTGCACGGCTTCGGTCTGTGCGTACATAAGTTCTTCAGTCGCCAGCTGCGCATCACGATTCCCTCCACGCTGTGGGGCAACACGCTGAGCTGGCTCATCACCTACGCGTACGTCTGCTTCGCATGGTCGTTCTTCCGCTCGCAAAGTCTTACGCAGCTCGGCACGATGTACGAGAAGATTGTCGCCGACTTCAGCTGGGCGTATCTCTCACCCTTCGTCTACGCACGTCCTCTGTGGACAGTCTGCCTCCTCGGTGCCATGCTCACCTATCTCATCCCCGAACGCACATACACACGCCTGCAGCTACGCTTCATAACGCTGCCTTGGCTCGCCAAATTTCTCCTCTTCATAGTCTGTGTGCAGCTCGCCATCGAAGTGGCGCAAGAGGACGTGCAACCATTTATCTACGGAGCCTTTTAGGAGGAGAGGGCGAACCTCAGTTTCTTCAACAAGAGTTTTTTAGCAACATCACTAAACACATTTATTTTTAGCGAACGGCTATAAATACAAAATAGCAAAGAGCTTGTTATGATATACAACAAGCATCTTTGCTATTCTTTTATTAGAAGCAAACTAACTCTCTTGTAAATAAATGCTACTTTTCCTTTTTACCATTAAAAATCCAGGTATCATCACCTTCAGTTTGGAATGTCATGGTTAGTACTCCATTAATGTACATACCATCAACTACTAAATTCGATTCTGGATTAAGCTTATAAATACCATTTGACTCAGAAATCGTAAAATTGACATTTTTAATATCAATACCATATTTTTCACAAATAAATCTTGTTAGCATCACGGTTGTATTTGAAAGTCTTTCAAAAGCCACATAGCATGGAGCACCAATATTATCACCAGGATTCCGAAGTGTACCAGCATAAGTTCCTACAATCACAGAAGAAGGATTTTTCTGTTGGCTAACATCATCGTCATCATCACTACAAGACGTAACGGTCATACTCACAAGTGCCACAAGCACTGCCATAAACATGTACTTAATCTTTTCCATTGTTTCAGTTGTTTAATTTGTTAATATTAAAATTCGTTTTTATGTTATACTATAAAGACATAACTTTAACTCGTCACAAATTTAAAAAAAATAAAACAAAAGTTTTTTGAGTCCAAACGCATAATTCGTCAAACGTATCAGTTGCATCGTGAAATGCAGAAACACACTGTAAAACCTACTCACACTCCGCATCCTCCCCTTTAAGATGCGCAACAACATTACGAAGCAAACGCTTGGACACAGTAAGACTTACCGACTTGCCGTAATTGTCGACAAATGTCAGCTTCTCCTTTAGCAGATTGACATGACTGACGTTATGCAGATTAAGAAACAAACTCCTACCTACACGCATGAAAGCCACACTTGGATCGTCACACTTACATACGTATTCACAAATATCAGCGAGTCCAAATGGCAGCAATACATCGGTACCATTAATGTAGAAAACACGTGAGAAATGATCCTCTGCCTTAAAATAGGCAACAGACTCAAGGTGAACGACAAATAGTTCGTCGCGATTGTACAATGTTATGTTCATCGTATAGTCAGAAAATGTTAGTTATCAGGGTTGGTTATTACAAAGGAATACAAAAAAGGCGGAACCGTTCGTGGCTTGTCCAAACTCAGGTTACCGCCAAGTGACCTCGCATACGCACAAGCACAGAACGGCTCACGCCATAGAGCGTGAACCTTCCATCTACTTGTTCCCGGTATGCGAAAATTGGCGGTATTCGAGTTGGGAGAACAAGAGCAAAAGCTCAAATCCAAAATGTACCATCAATGAGAATTAACTCATCGCGAAAGTTTCGACCTCTAAAGATCCGTTTGTTTCTTTCTTTTACAGAACACAAAAGTAATAAAAAGTACTGATATTGACGAACATTAGATCTCTTTATTTTAAGCCCAAAACACAAAAAGAGCATATACGGCGCAAGCCATATATGCTCTTTTGTTATAAATAAAGTATTTATTTACTGTGCACCGGCAACTGTTGCGCCGTCGTAACCCCACTTATAGTAAGAAGCGCCGTGAACGAAACCTGCACCGAAAGCGGTGAAGATAACGTTGTCGCCCTTCTTCAAGTGACGCTCGTGATCCCACAAAGCCAAAGGAATTGTAGCAGCACTTGTATTGCCGTAACGCTGTATGTTCACAACTACCTTCTCGAGCGGAAGATTGATGCGCTTAGCAACAGCCTCGATGATGCGGAGGTTCGCCTCGTGAGGGATAACCCAGTTGACATCTTCTGTAGTCATCTCGTTGCGCTTGAGCACTTCCTCGACGTCGTTACCCATATCGGTAACTGCGTAGCGGAACACGGTGCGTCCCTCCTGATAGAGGTAGTGCAAACGATGGTCCACTGTGAAGTGAGACGGCGGACAAACCGAACCGCCCGCCTTCATGTGAAGGAACGGAAGTCCGATGCCGTCGGTGCGCAGGAATGAGTTCTGCACGCCTACGTTCTCCTCCTCGGTAGCCTCAACGAGCACTGCGCCCGCACCGTCGCCGAACAGCACGCATGTAGCGCGGTCGGTATAGTCAACGAGCGACGACATCTTGTCGGCACCGATAACGATAATCTTCTTATAGCGTCCGCTCTCAATCATGGTAGCGGCAACATCGAGCGAATAGAGGAATCCGCAGCATGCTGCCTCAAGGTCGAAGGCGAAAGCGTTCTTCAGTCCGAGTTTGCCAAGGACGATAGAAGCTGTTGAAGGGAACTTGTAGTCGGGGGTTGTTGTTGTGACAATGAGCGCATCGATTGTATCGGGGTCTACGCCAGTCTTCTTCAGAAGCTGCTTGGCTGCCTTGCGCGCCATGTAGCTTGTGCCGAGACCTTCCTCTGTGAGGATGTGGCGTTCCTTGATACCGACACGGGTCATAATCCACTCGTCGCTGGTGTCTACCATGCGCGACAGTTCCTCGTTGTTGAGGACATAGTCGGGCACATAGCCACCAACGCCTGTGATTACTGCGTGTATCTTACCCATTGTAATTATTCAGCAACTTCCTTTACGATAGCCACCTTACCACGATAGTAACCGCAAGTAGGGCAAACTGTGTGGTATACATAGTAAGCGCCACAGTTCGGGCATACTGCCAATGTAGGAGCTACTGCCTTATCATGAGTTCTTCTCTTAAGTGTACGTGTCTTTGACTGTCTTCTTTTAGGATGTGCCATTTTTCTTTAATCTTTAATTATTGTTTTTAATTTTTTTAATCCATTCCAGCGCGGATCTACCGCTGCCTCTTCATTCTCGCCACTACTTCGGGTAGCTGAGTGTTCTTCGAGAACCTTTATCATCGCCGCGTTACATTTTCCAGGTGTATGCACGTGCTTAGCGGGAATGTTGAGTGCTATAAATTCGTAGATGAACCATGCCACGTCGAGTACGCCTTCGCGCTCGTCGACGGTGATGAGGTCATCGTCTTCGGAATATTCTTCTCCAAACTTGACGATAAGGCGGTCGTCGCTTTCCACGTCCTGGTCCATATCGTCAAGGCAGAGGTCGCACGGAATAACGACCGAGCCTGCGGTGTGGAAGTCGAGCTCAAAATAGTTCTCCGTGCGGCGCACGTTTAACGACACACTGACAGAGCCACGCTTGATTTCGTCCTCGTCTAACGACTCGAAATAAGCGTCGCCCAGGTTGAAATTGAGCGTCGTAAGACCCTCATCCAACTCCTTTAAATCTATCTTAAGCGATTCTAAATTACACATTTGGTGTGCAAAGTTACGAATATTCTGCGAATTACACAACTGATTATCAGAAAAGTTCTATTCTAAAGGTAGTTCCAACGCCCAATTCCGACTTTTTCACGTAGATTTTGCCGTGATGATACTCTTCTACAATGCGTTTGGCGAGCGACAGGCCCAATCCCCAACCGCGTTTTTTCGTGGTGAATCCGGGCTTGAACACGTTGCCGATATCCTTCTTGCGTATGCCTTTGCCGGTGTCTGCCACCTCGACTACGGCGCGTGCGCCTTCCTTCAGTATAGAGAGCGTGATGGTGCCAGCACCTTCCATGGCGTCGACGGCGTTCTTGCAGAGGTTCTCTATCACCCACTCGAAGAGCGAGGCGTTGATGCGCACTATGACGTCTTCCTCGGGGAAGCGGCATATCATCTGCACCTTGCGCGACGTGCGGCGGTCCATATAGTCGACCACGTGCTGCATTATCTCCTTCAGATTTGTCTCCACAGGTTCGGGCAGCGAGCCTATCTTCGAGAAGCGGTCAGCGATGAGCTGCAGGCGCTTCACGTCCTTGTCCATCTCAGGTATGAGCGGGTCGTCGGGGTGGGTCTCCTTCAGTATCTCAGTCCACGCCATGAGGCTCGATATCGGCGTACCGAGCTGGTGTGCCGTCTCCTTCGAGAGTCCTACCCACACCTTGTTCTGCTCGGCGCGTTTCGACGTGAGCAGGGCGAAGATGGCTATGACAACGAATATCATCACCACGCCCAACTGTATATAGGGATAGGAGGCGAGTCGGCGCAGCATGACGGAGTCGGCGTAGCAGACATTTATATAATCGTCGGAGCGAGTCACACTATCAGCATCCTCATTAAGTGTAATGCGTATCACTTGACGCTCAAGTAACATTTCCTTACCAAGCTTCTCCACACGCTGCACAGAGTCGGCTTCTGTCCTACATGTCTTCAAGTCAATATTACGGTATGCTTGCACATCACCATTAGAATCGAGTACAATCACAGGGATTGTATTATTCCCGTTTATCACCTTCAACACTAAATTGATGTCGGTGTTCTCGTCAGCATTGTTCAGCGTACGCATCGCCTCTGCCCAAACCGCCATCTTGTTGTGCTCCTCCTTGGCGAGGTCGCGTATGAGGAGATGCGACACGACAAGTGATGCCACGGCGATAATCACCGCAGCGAGCACAAGAAATATCTTCACTCTACGTATTTGGTCGGTCCATTGCATATAACTAATAACGCAGTTACGGGCAGAATATTATTGAAGAAAGAAGGATTATTGCGCTTTCAAACGCAATAATCACCAATAATCACCAAAGATTGCTGTCCACCACTCTATTCACGCCATCTGCTGCAACCGAATCGGCGGCAACAGTTTCTGTGCGTGTGTCTTGGCGTGCGTTGGTCATCACACCGATAACAACAAGCAGCAGCGCAATCAGCGCAACGAGCACGGCGTTCACAACGGCGAACGACTTGCTCTTGCCTGCCAGCAGGCGCCTTATCTGGGCGATGTCGGAGGGTCGATGGTCGCGGTCGGCATATTCCATGACGATACACTCGCCAAGTTCTTCTACCGGCTCCATGCTTATGGTGCGGCAGATGTTGGGATGGTCGAGCTGCAAGCCGCACTCACCGCCAAAGCCTGCCACGAATCCTGATGTGAGTCGTTTCTCCTTGTCGTTCATCAGCACGATTCTTTAACAACCCTAACTATCGAAAGTCCGCAGTTGCGCCCCGCTACGAACGGCGGTGTGCGCTCGCCGTCACACTCAAGGAACGGCAGATACAGCGGTTGCTCGACGATGAAGCAACCCGTAACGAAACTGTCGCCAGGCAACATTTGGTTATGAGGTTGTTGCCCGTGGCGGTCTGCGGCACGACGAAGGCGCGGTAGACGGCGCCGTCCTTATATGGTGTAAGGCTGCGCACGCTGCCGTTGGCGCTTATCGTGGATGTGGCGAGGTCGACGGTGGCGGAGGTGGCGAGATTGTTCATCTTCACCGACACATCCGCATCTGCGAGTGAGCTTTCGCTATATCCGGCACCTGCCTTGAGCACTATCTCCACCTGACTCATCAGATGACGTACCGCGATGTTCACCGGCGATGCCAATGGAGCGGCGTCGAGCGTGGAGCCTACAATAAGGTCGGACGACTTGTATGCGCCCAGGCTGCTCTGGTCGGCACTGACGCCGAACGGCATGGCGCTCACGCTTGCCACCGTCTGCGTGTAGGGATAATACATATAGAAGTCGGCATGCGTCTGAGCGTCCTTCCAGTATACTGTATTTTCTGCGTTCCATGTCGTGGTATAGGTGTACGGCATGTTGTCGAGATGATTGCCCAAGGGTTTCAGCGTCGCCGCGCTGCCGTCTGCATTGCGGTTGACAACGAACAGCCCTATATGGTCGCCACTCTCGAACGCCTCCTCCGTGGCGCGGGTTATCGTGGCGCTGATATTTATAGGAATCTGTGCCGCGGGCTTGTCGGGCTCGTGGGCGTATCGGGCTTGTCGGGCTCGGTAGGCGTAGGGGGCTCGATGGGCGTAGGTGGCACGTCGGGGTCGTCGTGTCCGCACGATGTGCATGCTACGAGAAGAGCCAAAGCAATTAGAAAGACAGGTTTCTTATCATAAGCACTCATATTATTTGCGGTGTTAACGAATCACAAATACAAAGTTTAGCAATTAAACGATAAAATACAAGTTCACAATAGTTCACTTTTCACAAAAACAATAGTATGAGCCGATGTTTGCTTGGCTTCACAATAGTTCACTTTTCACAAAAAAAGGTTACCGCGCACTGGGAACAATATACCAATACGCGGTAACAATGTTACAACGCTGCGGGAATCGCATTACAACGCTGCGGGAATCGGATCGTTTGTAGTAAAACAAACGTAGGAGGCTACGGCATTCCTGCCGTAGCCACATTATCATTTAGCACTCAAAAACACAGCTTACGCCGTGCAATTCACCACTGCAAGCTCCGCAGCAGCCGTTTCTGTCTGCTCAGTATCGCCCTTGCGGAATATCTTGTAGCCGATTGCCGCCACAACGACGCTCATTATCGGCGAGATGATATTGAAGAAGCAATAGGGCAGGTAGGTGGTTGTCGCCACGCCGAGCACGGTGCTCTGCGTCATGCCGCAGGTGTTCCATGGCACAAGCACTGAGGTCACGGTCACGGCATCCTCTGTCGTGCGGCTCAGCAGGCGGCGCTCGTAGTTCTCGCGGTCGTAAACCTCGCGGAACATGTTGCCGGTGAGCAGGATGCACAGATACTGGTCGGCGATGGCTACGTTGAGCATCACGCCGGTGGTGGCTGTAGACGCCACGAGCGACGTGCGACTCTTCACCATGTGAATGAACAGTCGGGTGATGCCGCCCACCATTCCGCTTGCTGCCATCGTTCCGCCGAAACACATGGCGCAGATGATGAGCCAGATGGTGTCGGTCATGCCTGCCATGCCGCGCGTAGACACGAGCTCAGTGAGCATCTGGTTCGATGTGCTCAGCGTCGTCTCGCCGTATACGCTCATCATCGCCGCCTTGAACATCGACGGGTCGATTTCTGCCAACGCCTCGCGCTGGAAGATGAGTTCGCAAGCCACAGCGAGCAGTGTCGATAAGAAGATGGTGACGATTGGCGGGGTCTTGCGCGCGATGAGCACGCCGGTGGCTACGGGCACTATGAGCAGCCACGGCGTTATGTTGAAGCGTCTGTCGAGGGCTGCCATGAACGAGGCTACTTCCTGCGTCTCCGTGGTGTCGATAGTGAGTCCTGCCACGGCGAAGATTATCAGCGCGAGGGTTATCGAGGGCACAGTGGTGAGCAGCATGTAGCGTATATGACTGAATAGCTGCACGCCCAGACTGCCCGAGGCAAGGGTGGTTGTCTCGGAGAGTGGCGAGATCTTGTCGCCGAAGTAAGCGCCGGAGATTATCGCTCCTGCCACCCAACCGTCGGCGAAGCCTTGCGCTCTGCCAATTCCCATGAGCGCAATGCCGATGGTGGCGATGGTGGTCCACGACGAACCTGTCATCAGACTGACAAGGGCGCAGATAAGGCAGGTGGACGCCAGGAACACCGACGGATGGATGATGTGCATACCATAATATATTAAGGTGGGCACCACACCGCCCACCATCCATGCACCGCCCAAAGCTCCAATGAGCAGCAGTATTATCAGCGCACTCGACACGCTCGACACATTCTTCGTGATAGCTTTCTCAAAACTTGACCACGGCACATTCAGATAGCCCATGCCGATGAGAACGCAGAACGCCGATACGGCTATCAATGTCACCTGCGACGCTCCTGCCAGTGAGTCGCTGCCGAACGCTCGTATCGTCGCAACGAGCATTATCACGAGCAACGCAATCGGTGTGAATGACAGCAACGCCGACGGACGCTTCTTCAAATGCGCAGTTGCTGCGTGTTTAGCGGTTACTTGTCCACTTTTTCTTCCTTCCTTGTGATTCTCCATTGTATTCATCCTGAAACATTGTGTATATTTATACATCACCATTTACTATTATCACATGCAAAGTTACTGTGTTTTCTGCATATATACAACATTCTACACCATAAAAGCGTATATAATTACAATAAAGAATAAACTAATGAATAAAATATCGTATAGATATACAACAAAATTGCTATCACGAACCATAGGAGGCAGCGTGGGTATGGCAGGATGCCATACCCTCCTAATAAAAGATTGCTTGGTTGGTGCACTTGAGACAAGTGCACCCCCTGGCAGGATGCCATACCACCTACGGACACAAAAAAAGGTCTCCAAAGTCGTTTGACTCTGAAGACCTCAAGTAAAGAAGGCA
>ERZ1034976.82-NODE-82-length-81819-cov-44.200235_pt1 | contig 81819 bp, 73 predicted proteins | sample MGYA00520623_ERZ1034976 | MGnify/ENA primary metagenome ERZ1034976 (study PRJEB33766, sample SAMN09781774) | gut metagenome | biome: gut microbiome | host: Homo sapiens | place: Madagascar | study: EMG produced TPA metagenomics assembly of the PRJNA485056 data set... | reverse complement strand
AAACTATTCGAACTTGGTTTAGAATATTGATTATATCATTCATCGCATTATAAACTATAATTGTTTACCTTAGAAACGAAATTCTATCTAAATTATTGTAGAAGTTATTATTTTTGCCAATGAAAATGACTACGCAAACACTCTTGGTACATAAGGGCACGACGATTCATGTTGTTCATCTCTTTTTCTGGATACCAGTAAAAATAAGCCATGAAAAGCATCACCATAAGGATATAGACCGCAATAAATTTTAGGACACCATAAAACCAACGTTTCATTTGACTGATCTCTCCATCGAAATCTAAAAATATGTACTTCTTCATTTTTATCTGTTTTTTGAGTAGTTAAAATTCAACTTGTCTCTTAGAATGAGATGGTTTACATGACGTTTGCATATGTATAATAACACAGCGTTAATATATCTGATTTTCTCTATGAGGGAAAGACTTCTGAAGTCCGTGCCTCCCAAGATGCTTCTCAAATATGGTTTATTTTTCATATGTGACAATATTTATAGGGTGAAACAGATTTATTCTTAATCATATGTTATAATTCTGGTGCAAATGTAGTCCATACATGTGTAAGTTAGTTTCACACACAAGAAGTTTTTCATGCGCAATGATTTTTCTTACGAAGCACCTTATTTAGCAGAGAAATATATAATAAAACAATGACACAGACACGAAAGACGTACAATACACAGAACAAATAATAGAGTTTAGATAAGAAAATCAAACCTGTATATCTTTTTGGTACATCACGTTCATATCTTTGCACCAAGTTAATAAACAAACAGAGGAATTGATATGGCAAAAACACGTATACAATACATCAAAGAAGCTGCAAAAAAGTTGGTTGATAGCAAACTACAACGGTTGGGTGCGGCAAAGACACAAGAAATATTCAAGGGCGTCATGCAGACTATCGGGCTTGAATCTATGGAGGAGGTATATCTGTTTGTGGCACAGTTTGACCTTACCTGCCGTGACAGAACATCAAACATGGATGACTTGTCATCATACTTTGAATGCTCGTCACTGGATATGCTCGAGTATATCCCTGCACTCAAATCATTGGAGCGTAAGGGACTGCTGGTGCGCCGCAGCAAGAGAGAGAGCAACATCTTTAAGCAAGACTTTGTGGTGAGCGATGCCGTGATGACAGACATCATAGAGAATAGACCTGTAACTATAGGTAAGGTGGACGTTAGCAATGTACAGACGGACAAGTATGAGTTCTGCAAGAGCATTGCGGAAAAGGCTGATGACTATGAAGTGGTGACCGACGACTTGGTGCTGTTCACAGAAAAACAAGAACAAAGTTGCGCTCAACTACCATTTGTTAAGAAGATAAGAAAGGATGTACCCAGTATTCTTGATCGTATATTGTTCTATGACATGTGTCGCGACAACTTCGAAAATGATAGTGAGCGTAACTCAGACATAGCTACGACGATGAAGGACATATTCTCCAACATCGGTCAGCGCATACTGACTAAAAAGGCAATTATGGAAAAAGAACACATTCTCATAAAACTTGGATTGGTGGAGATTGTCGATGATGACGAGATAACGCTTACCGACGAAGGCAAGGAGTACTTCTATGCCGAGGATATACTGGCTTTCTGTAAACCGATGAAATGTGATGACATATATGCCTTTATAGAGAAAGTATATGTCTATTTTCATTCCGACAATTATAACTCGAGCAATGGTGACTGTATGAACAAACTAATAAAGACAATTAGTAAACTTGAAAACTCCAACAAACATATTCCTGAGATTAAAAGGATAAATAATCTCATACCCAATGAGTGTGAAAGAGTTTTGTTTTATACAGTAGGGCAATCTATGATAGAAAACGATCCCATATCACTTTCTTTCGAAATTCAAAAACTATACCCTGTCAGAAAACGGAAACAGGTACTGAATGATTTTATGAACAACAAACATTCTCTTCAGAAAACAGACTTGGTAGAGATTGAGAAAACATCATCACTATTCGGTGAAAGCACCATCATTGTGCTTACCGACAAAGGCAAGGAAGTACTACTTGGTGAAGATGCAACACTATATATAGATAATGTGTCAGACAAGCAGTTACTTGCTTGCGATAATATAATAGAAAAAAAGTTGTTTTTTTCTGGCGAACTGAAGGAGCAACTATCGCTCCTCAGCAACAGCCTAAATGAGGAACATTACAAAAAACTCTGTGAAAGATTGGAAGAAAATCATCTACCTAAAGGCATCGCGGTATTGCTTTATGGTGAACCTGGTACGGGAAAAACTGAAAGCGTGATGCAGATAGCTAGAGTTACAGGGCGCGCTATAATGCACGTAGACATCAGTGCTACAAAAACTTGCTGGTTTGGTGAGAGTGAGAAACTCATAAAGAAGGTATTCACCGACTACCGCCGACTTTGTGAGAAAAGCAAGATAAAACCGATACTACTTTTCAATGAGGCTGATGCTGTATTCTCAAAGCGTAAAGACGTTGGCAGCGGTAGCGTGGCACAAACAGAGAATGCCATACAGAACATAATACTTGAGGAGATGGAACAACTTGACGGCATTCTCATAGCCACCACAAACCTTGCAGATAACCTCGACCATGCGTTCGAGCGTCGTTTTCTGTTCAAGATACGTTTTGACAAGCCTACTATTGAGGCCAAGACGAATATATGGATGACTAAGTTGCCGTCGCTTTCTAAAGATGATGCTCATACGCTAGCCTCTAACTACGACTTCAGTGGAGGACAGATTGAAAACATCACAAGAAAAGTTCTAATGCAAGAGATTATAAATGATATTAAACCATCTATCAATGGCCTTATTACTATATGTAACGAGGAAAAAATGTCGAAGAACAATACACGACGAATAGGATTTTAGCTAAAGAACTTGAGTTTTGTTTTCAATTTTGACTATCTTTATTATAAAGGCTCATTAGTGCCACGTAAATGTGACACTAATGAGCAAACTTTTACCAAAATTTGGCTGTTTTCTTTATTTAACCCTAAATTCTTAGAGAATATCAGAGAAAAAGTATATATTTGCATACAAAAAGGAATCACCAACACACAAAATGGGTAAAAGAATATCGACATTTATAATAACATTTGTTGCATGGATAGCAGTTTTTATATTGCAGAAGCCTTTGTTTATGCTTGCTTATAATGGTAAGTTGCCTTCTGATTGTGGTATTATGCAATATATAGAAGTTATATACCATGGACTGCCGCTTGATATATCGTTGGCAGGCTATCTCACTTGTTTGCCTGCACTGCTACTGATAGCAAGCGTGTGGATAAGGGAAAATATTGTTAAGGCTATAATGAATGTGTATATCGTTATAGCTGCACTGATAGTGGCAGTAAGTTTCTGCATAAACATAGGATTATACGAATATTGGGGATTCCCATTGGATGCAACACCTGTTTTTTATTTCCTTTCATCACCTAAGGATGCTATGGCAAGTATGACTATACCTATGGCTATTGGCGGTATTGTGGGAATAGGGGCGATAACGGCTTTGATATCTTGGATATTGATAAAAGTGATAGTAAAGGCACCATTTAGCGGATTTAGCGATAATCATCCAGGAGGCAACCGCATTGTTACTTCCGTTGTATTACTCGTACTATCAGGCTTGCTGTTTATCCCTATTCGTGGAGGTTTTACGGTTTCTACCACTAACACCGGCAAAGCATATTTCTCAGAGAAAGCTATATTGAACCATGCAGCTGTAAACCCGCTGTTTAGCTTTATAGAATCTATGTCGCACCAAGAAGATTTTGCAAGTCAATATCGCTTTATGGACGACAAAAAGGCTAACGAAATATTTGCAAAGATGAGCAATACTTCATCAGAAGGAAATATCATAAAGCTAAAGAGCAAACGCCCTGATATTTATCTATTTGTATTAGAGAGTTTCTCGATGGAACTATGGAAGACGCAGGCTGTACCTAATCTAAAAGAGATAGCTACTGAAGGATTATTCTTCGAGAATTTCTATGCTAACTCGTTCAGAACAGACCGCGGTCTGGTGGCTGTGCTTGGAGGTTTTCCTGCGCAACCAACGATGAGTATCATGAAATATCCTAAGAAGACGGCTAAGCTACCATCTATAGCAGCACAGCTTAAGAAAAATGGATATGACCTAAAATATTATTATGGTGGAGATGCCGACTTCACTAATATGCGCTCATATTTGGTAGGGCAAGGGTTCGAAGATATTGTTTCGGATGTAGACTTCCCTGTAAAAGAGAGAATGAGTAAATGGGGAGTACCTGACGATAAGGTGTTTGCGAGATTGCTTACAGACTTAAACCAGGGACAGAACAAAAAGCCAATGTTTAGGGTGTTGCAGACATCAAGTTCGCATGAGCCATTCGACGTGCCATACCATAAACTGGCAGACGAGAGCTTGAATGCTTTTGCTTATACCGACAGTTGCGTAGGCGATTTCATAAAGAAGCTAAAAGCATCAGACAGATGGGAAAACAGTTTGGTGATAATAGTTCCTGACCACCTGGGCTGTTGGCCAAAGAATATAAACAACGACCATACCAACCGCTATCATATTCCATTGATATGGACTGGCGGAGCGATAGCAGCTCCTGAAAAAATAGCGACAATAGGTTCGCAGCAGGATATTGCAGCCACGCTGTTAGGTCAGTTGGGTATTGACCACTCTGAATTTATATTCAGCAAGGATATTCTCTGCCCTACTACCCCACACTTTGCCTTCTTCACTAATAACGACTTGTTTGGCGTGGTAAGCGACGACAATGCCATCGTTCATGACAACAAATTGCAGAAAACGGTGGTAAACACAGGCAAGACAAAGAATGCAAACCTCGAGAAAGGCAAAGCATATCTGCAGAAACTATACGACTATATCTCTGAACTATAAACAAGAGCCATCACATATTATATATATGGAAATACATCCAATAGCACATTTCCACTCTCCCTTCACCTCGAAGTTTGGTATACCAAAGCAGAGCGGACTTGTGGAAGAACTGTGCGGAAAGATTGTTTTTACGCCAGAATACCGTAATCCTGACGCTCTGCGTGGCATGGAGGAATTCGACTATCTATGGCTTATCTGGGAATTTTCTGCCAACAAGCACAAGGCAAACAGTCTTATGGTTCGCCCACCATTGCTCGGTGGCAACACAAGGATGGGAGTGTTTGCCACTCGTTCACCTTTTCGTCCAAACAATATAGGATTGTCGTCGGTAAAGATAGACCGTGTGGAATACGACACTCCGCAAGGTCCTGTTATCCACGTAAGAGGTGGCGACTTAATGGATGGCACACCAATATTCGACATCAAGCCATATGTCACCTATGCCGATTGCCACGTTGGTGCACGATCAGGTTTTGTTGATAGCAATCCGATCAAGCGTTTAGAGGTTGAAATACCTGATAACTATGCCAAGATGTTTTCAATTAGTGAGATAGAAGCATTGCGCAAGACCCTTGCCTTAGATCCTCGTCCACACTATCATTCTTCACCAGACAAGGTGTATGGTATGCCATTTAGCAATTACGACATACGCTTCAAGGTGGCAGACAATGTATTGAAAGTGGTGGAAATAGAAAAGTTAAGAAGTTAGAGAAGTTAAAGAAGTTAAAGAATAAAAGAAATAAAAAAGAAATGAAAGTAATAATCGAGACATCATTAGGCGACATTACCGTTCGCCTCTACGATGAGACTCCTCTACATCGCGACAACTTCGTTAAGCTTGCTCGCGAAGGCTACTATGATGGCACACTCTTCCATCGTGTTATCAAAGACTTCATGATACAAGGTGGCGACCCAGATTCTAAGGGAGCACCTGCAGGCAAGCAACTTGGAATTGGTGGTCCTGACTATACCATAGAGGCAGAAATCAAGCCTACTTTGTTCCACAAGCGTGGAGCTTTGGCTGCAGCACGCCAAGGCGACGAGGTTAACCCAGAACGTCGCAGTAGCGGTTCACAATTCTATATCGTTTGGGGACAGGTATACAACCAAGGTCAGATAAAGCAGTTTGCTAAGCAAATGGAGATGCAGCAGATGCAACAAGCCTTCAACGCTCTTGCCATGCAGCATCGCGAAGAGATTATGCAGCTACGTCGCGACCGCAACCGTGCAGGATTGCAAGAATTGCAAGACAAGCTTGCCAATGAGGCTCAGCAGCAGGTGAAAGCAAATGGTGCTGGTATGACTGCAGAACAGCAAGAGATATACACCACCATTGGTGGCACACCACATCTCGATGGTCAGTATACTGTGTTTGGCGAAGTGGAAGAAGGTCTTGACATCGTTGACCAGATACAGCAGGCTGCTACAGGCAGAGGCGACCGTCCTATAGAAGATATAGAAATGAAAATGGAAGTGATTGACTAATCACTCCCATTTCATCATCTATTTAGCATTTAATATCTTTCTTGCATTGTCCACACGCTCCTTTGTTGGCGTAGGCACATCGGCAAGCGGATATTCAATGCCAAGTTTTTCGTATTTAAATGTTCCGAGCGTATGGTATGGTAAAACATCTATACGCTCGATATTTTTTAATGTAGACAGGAAGTCGTGCAGACGATGCAGATATGCATCATCATCGGTGATACCTGGCACCAACACATGGCGTATCCACACAGGCTTTGCTATCTCGGAAAGATAGCGTGCGCAATCGAGGATATTCTCGTTGCTAAAGCGTGTGAGCTTGCGATGCTCCGCATCGTCAATATGCTTGATATCAAGGAGAATGGTATCGGTGACAGCCATCAGCTTTTGGAAATTATCAAACCATGGCGACTTGCGAGTGAAAGGTTGAGCTGATGTATCGAGACAGGTATTTATGCCCATAGCATGTGCCTTCTCGAAAAGTTCTGTAACAAACTCCATCTGCATCAAAGCCTCACCACCGCTCACGGTGATTCCACCTTTATCGCCCCAATAAGTACGATAGCGCAAAGCCTTTTCAAGCAGTTCGTCGGTTGTCATTTGTTCGCCCACTCTCGTCTTCCACGAGTCTGGGTTATGACAATACTGACATCTCATCGGACATCCCTGCATGAACACTATGAACCTTACACCAGGTCCATCTACCGACCCAAAGGTCTCAATACTATGAATATATCCTATTTGCATACTTAGATAAACGCTATCGCCACCTTTTTATTGTATCCATTTATGCCATTAGAGTTTTTTTATGTAATTTTGCAACCCAAATAGCATACAACAAATGATATACCCACAGAATTTTGAGACAAAAATAGGATTTGACGAGATAAGAGATTTGCTCAAGCAGCGTTGCTTGTCTACCCTTGGCAAAGGAAAAGTCGATGATATGGCTTTTTCGTCCGATGCCGACGAGATAAAGGAATGGATTGAGCAAACTCGAGAGTTTAGGCACATTCAAGATGGTGCCGACGACTTTCCATTGCAATATTTCTTCGATGTCAGAGATGCGATAAAGAGAATAAGACTTGAAAACACCCATTTGGAAGAAAGCGAGTTGTTCGACCTTCGTCGTTCGCTCCAAACCATCAATGATATAGTACGCTATCTAAATAGAGCTGAAGACAAAGGCGAAGATGTTGATCCAGCTCCGCTATATCCTGCATTATACCGACTAACACAGGATGTTGCTACTTATCCGCAACTTGTTCAGGGCATCGACCAGATATTGGATAAGTTTGGTCATATACGTGACAATGCATCACCAGAACTTCTAAACATCCGCAGAGAACTTGCACGTGCAGAGAGTTCGGTATCGAAAACTCTATATAGCATATTGCGCTCAGCTCAAAGCGAAGGTTTGGTTGACAAGGATGTGACACCGACATTGCGTGATGGCAGATTGGTGATTCCTGTGATGCCTGGCATGAAACGCAAGATTAGCGGTATCGTTCATGATGAGAGTGCTACTGGTAAAACTGTCTTCATAGAGCCTTCTGAGGTTGTAGAGGCAAACAACAGAATCCGCGAACTTGAGAGCGAAGAGCGTCATGAGATAATACGCATCCTCACCACCTTTACTAATAAGGTGCGCCCCCACTCTCGCGATATTTTGGAGTCATACTCCTTCCTTGCAACAATAGATTTTATCCGTGCTAAGGCAGAGTTGGCAAAACTAACTAAAGCTATTGAGCCAGAAATCACAGACAAGCCACATGTTGACTGGATACAATCGCGACACCCTTTGCTACAACTATCGCTTGAGAAACAAGGAAAGAAGGTGGTGCCTCTCGACATCATCCTCAACAAGGATAAACATATTCTGATAATCTCTGGTCCTAATGCTGGAGGTAAGTCAGTGTGTCTCAAGACTGTAGGTTTGTTGCAATATATGGTGCAATGTGGACTAAGCATACCTGTTGGCGACAGGTCTACCGTTGGCATCTTCGATAATGTGATGATAGATATCGGCGACGAACAAAGCTTGGAGAACGATCTTTCCACATATTCGAGCCATCTGCTGAATATGAAGAATATGATGCGTCAGGCTAACAACAAGACTATCATCTTGATAGATGAGTTTGGTACTGGTACCGAGCCACAAATTGGTGGTGCTATTGCCGAGGCGGTGTTGGAACAATTCTGCAACAAAGGAGCATGGGGAGTCATCACCACCCACTACCAAAATCTAAAGCATTTCGCAGACTCCCACGAGGGTGTTGCCAATGGTGCTATGCTCTACGACCGTCATGAGATGCGGGCTTTATTCCAGCTTGCCATAGGCAGACCTGGAAGCTCGTTTGCTATAGAAATAGCTCGAAAGACAGGACTTCCTGAGGAGGTGATACAAAAGGCTTCCGAGATTGTGGGTAGCGACTACATACAGAGCGACAAATATCTGCAAGATATCGTGCGCGACAAACGCTATTGGGAAGCTAAGCGACAGACTGTTCACCAAAGGGAGAAAGACTTGGAGCGACAGATTGCAAAATACGAAAGCGATGTTGCTGAGCTGGAGAAGAAGCGTAAGGAGATTCTCACTAAAGCCAAAGGTGAGGCTCAGGAATTGCTTAAAGAGAGCAACAAGCGTATAGAAAATGCCATCAAGGAGATAAAGGAGCAACAGGCTGAGAAGGAGGAGACAAAGCGCATACGCGAAGAGCTCAACGAATTCAAGAGTGTGGTTGCCGATATCGACACCAAGGCTATGGACGAAAAGATAGCCCGCAAGATGGAACAGATAAAGCAGCGCAAAGAACGTCATGCCAAGTTTAAGAGCGAAAAGGAGGAGAAGCAGAAGAAAGCTGCAGAAAGTCTGATGCAGGCAGCTCTAAAGGAAGAGAAGAAAGCAGGCAAGGCTAAGCTTGAAGTTGGCGATACCGTTAGAATGAAAGGTATGAAGACTATCGGAAAGATAGAAGCCGTAGACGGAAATATGATAACCGTGATATTCGGCGACATGCGCACAAAGGTGAAAGCAGACAGACTTGAGTATACTGAGGCAAAAGCTAAAGAGGAAGATTTGGCTACCAAGCTTCAGGCTTACTCTGTGAGCAAAACCACAAGAGCAACTATCGATAGCCATAAGTCTTCGTTCAAGCAAGACTTGGATGTTCGTGGTATGCGTGGCGACGAAGCACTCACTGCCGTACAGTATTTCATCGATGATGCTATCCTTGTTGGTATGCAACGTGTGCGCATCTTGCATGGCAAAGGCAATGGCATATTGCGCCAGCTAATTCGACAATACTTAGGTTCTGTACCAAACGTTATCCACTATGCTGATGAGCATGTGCAGTTTGGCGGCGCAGGAATTACTGTTGTGGATTTATAAAAAAACATATATATCAACTTAAAAGGCATAGTTTAATATTGCAAAGAGATATTGAGCTATGCCTTTTCTGTAAATCTTTACTTAACAGAAATATATGCACAAAAAAAGGATGCATATCAATTATGCATCCTTCTGTTTGAGCCTCTTGTCGGATTCGAACCAACGACCCCGAGATTACAAATCACGTGCTCTGGCCAACTGAGCTAAAGAGGCGGGTGGGCAAGCGATTCATATCGCACCGCTACGACCTGATACCCTTGCTATGTTCCCATCCTGGGGGATTTTCAAGGAGCTGGTCGTATGAGACTTACCCATGTCTTGTAAGCGAGTGCAAAGGTATACATTTCGTTTCAAACAGACGAATATTTTGAAGAGAAAATTCTCCTCGTTAACATTTTTTCACTACTTTACATGTTACAAACCAACAATATGAAACCACCAACTATCTATTAACAATGGTCAGTATATAACAAAAAAATCAAATTTTTAGATACTTATACCTTATATTAAATAGAAAATGCGTAATTTTGCACACATATATGATTAACGTTACAGCTTTAGTTCAGTTGAAAGCCTTTGCACGCCAAGATGGCGTCATATTGGCTCTGACATGGATAGCAAGTTTTATCCTTATGATCTATACCCCACAGTATTCGTACGGGAACTTGTTGGCACTATCCACGCCTTTTATAGTTGGCTGGCGTCTTTGCGCTTTTCGCAACTATGCCCTTGATGGTAAAATCTCGTTTCGTCGCGGTTTTGCCTATTCGTGTTATACCTTCTTCTACGCCTCGTTGGTGTTTGCCCTCTGCCAGTATGCATATATAAAATTCATCGACGGCGATAGCATAAAGAATATGTTGGCAGAAACAGTAAAGGTTCTAACACCAGTATACCAGGAGCAAGGCTTATCGCTAAACGAGATAAATTCGGCAGCAAGCATGATGGCATCGCTAAGACCTATCGACCTATCGATAATCTTCATGATGCAAAATCTCTTTATCGGATTGTTGATCAGTCTTCCTTTGGCTCTAATCTTCAAAAGAAGCGCAGCCCCTATAAAATAACATAATTAGAAACAAACAATAAAGAAACATATAAGAAAATGGATATCTCCGTTATAGTTCCTCTATACAACGAGGAAGAATCAATACCAGAATTGTATGCCTGGATAGAAAGAGTCATGAAGGCTCACGACTATACATTCGAAGTAATATTTGTCAACGACGGTTCTACCGACTCGTCATGGCAGATTATTGAAGACTTGCACAACAAGTCGGAACATGTTAAGGGCATCAAGTTCCGTCGCAACTATGGTAAGAGTCCTGCTCTATACTGTGGCTTCAAAGAGGCTCAAGGTGACGTGGTGATAACCATGGATGCCGACCTTCAGGACTCTCCTGACGAGATACCAGAGCTATATCGCATGATAAAGGAAGATGGCTACGACCTCGTGTCTGGCTACAAGCAGAAGCGCTACGACCCTATCTCTAAGACCATACCAACAAAGCTCTTCAATGCTACAGCAAGAAAGATTAGTGGTATAAAGAATCTTCACGACTTCAACTGCGGACTAAAAGCTTATCGCTGCGAGGTTGTTAAGAACATTGAGGTTTATGGCGAGATGCACCGCTACATTCCTTATCTTGCAAAGAATGCAGGTTTCGAGAAGATTGGAGAAAAGGTGGTACAGCATCAGGCTCGCAAATATGGTCAGTCTAAGTTTATGGGCTTAAACCGCTTTGTCAATGGTTACCTCGATTTGCTCACCCTTTGGTTCTTGAGCACCTTTGGCAAGAAACCTATGCACGTGTTTGGTTTCCTTGGCTCTATAATGTTCTTCATCGGTTTCCTCTCTGTGATATTCATTGGTGCCGACAAGATGTACGCCCTTATCAATGGCATACCTCAGCGCCTCATCACCGACTCGCCATGGTTCTATATTGCCTTGACAACAATGCTCATCGGCACCCAGCTATTCCTCTCGGGATTCCTTGGCGATTTGATAAGTCGCTCTTCGCAAAACCGCAACGACTATCAGATTGAGAAAATAGTAAAGTAAACAACGAGAATGAAGAAACTACTGTATACAGTTTGTTTGGTCATGGCTCTGGCTGCATGCTCATCAATAGATTGTCCACTCAACAATGTGGTGTATGCCAAATATAAACTAAAGGGCGACGTCACTAAGCTTGAAGATTATCTCACCGTGACTACCAAAAGAGCTGATGGCAACGACACCATATTGCTAAACTTGCTTCAGAATACCGATAGCTTCAGTTTGCCTGTAAGCTATGGTCAAACGGTTGATGAGCTATGCTTGGTGAGAACTAATGGCGAAGCAATAAAGCGCGACACCATATGGATGGAAAAGACCAACGAACCACACTTTGAGTCGGTAGACTGCGGAGTAAACTACTTCCACACCATAACTGGAGTAAGATACACCAACCACTATCTCGACTCGGTAAAGATAAACAATAGAAACGTAAGCTACGATGCTGAAAAGACACATATATACATCTACTATCGCGAATAAACTGCTGGTAGCTTTATGCATTCTGTTGCTTCCGCTATCATCATTTGCGCAAGTAAAGAAGATGATTGTGGAACAGCCAGACACTACCCCAATATTCAAAGGCGTACAGATAATGGCTGATGTGGTGGGAGCTGTGCAGTTGGCAGTGAGCGACTATGGTCAGTACGAAGCTGGAGTGAGAATAAACCTCAAGGATAAATACTTTCCTGTGGTAGAGATTGGTTATGGTAAAGCCGACCATCATAATGATGTGACGCAGATAGACTATAAGACTTCTGCTCCTTATGGCAAGATAGGTATCGACTTCAACGTGCTGAAAAACAAGCACGATATATATAAGGTATATGCAGGAGCACGCTACGCCTTTACATCTTTCAAGTTTGATGTGGCTCATCCTGATGTCACCGACCCTGTATGGGGAACTGTCACACCATACGGAGGCAAGGACATCAAAGGTCGTTACCATTGGATAGAGGCTGTGTTTGGGGTTGATGCCAAGATAGCTGGTCCTATACACTTGGGATGGAGCGTAAGATACAAGCGTCGCATGTCGCATAAAATAGACGAAATGGGCAACTGTTGGTATGTGCCAGGATATGGAAAAACGGGCAGCAACCTTATAACAGGAACGTTTAATATAATGTTCAACATCTGACAATATGGCTAAAAACAAGAAACTACTTTGGCAATTGCCTTTCCTCGTGTTGCTCATAGTGGGTAGCGTGATAATAGTTAGGCAACAAAAGAATACACCTTACCAGCACGATGCAGGTTTTGTGTTTGGCACCGAATATCATATCACCTATCAATGTTCCAACAATCTGAAGGGCGATATAGAAAAAGAATTGCAGAAGGTGGACTTCTCCCTATCGCCATTCAACAAGCAGTCTACTATCACCAAGGTGAATAACAACGAAGCGGTAAAGCTCGACAAGATGTTTACCGATGTGTTTACCATGGCGATGATGATTTCCGACAATACCGACGGAGCTTTCGATATCACGGTTGCTCCATTGGTAAATGTGTGGGGCTTCGGTTTTAAGCAGGGCACTCAACCTACAACTGCCGTGATAGATAGCTTGAAGCAAATCATTGGCTACAAAAAGGTGAAGCTTGAGGATGGTAAGATAGTGAAAGCCGACAAACGAATAATGCTCGACTGTAGCTCTATTGCCAAAGGTTATGGATGCGACGTGGTGGCTAAGTTTCTTGAACACAAAGGCATCGAAAACTATATGGTCGAGATTGGCGGTGAGATTGTAACCAAAGGTATCAACAGTAAGAGATTGCCTTGGCGCATAGGTGTTACTAAGCCTACTGACGACTCACTGAATGTTAGCAACGAATACCAAACGGTGCTCAACGTCACTAATAAGTCGATGGCTACAAGTGGCAACTACCGCAATTTCTACTATAAAGATGGAAAGAAATATGCCCATACCATAGACCCACATACAGGCTATCCTGTGCAGCATAATATATTGTCGGCAACAGTATTAGCCAACGACTGTGCTACTGCCGATGCCTATGCCACAGCATTCATGGTGATGGGATTGGACAAGGCTACAAAGCTATTGGAGAAACATCCTGAGCTTATGGCATACTTCATATATTCCGACCACAATGGTAACAACAAGGTATGGTTCTCCCCTACTCTTAAAGAAAAGATTGTGAAATGAAAAATACGAATCTCAAATTCTATGACCAGCTACTGAAACTACACTTGTTTCAAGGTGTAGGCAGAAGCGACTTGGCTCAGATAGTAGGCCATTCTAAGATAGGATTTGAGAGCGTAGAAGAAGACGAGACTATTGCTCACTCAGGTGATAACTACGAGAAAATGCTTTTCCTAACGAGCGGTAAGGCAAAAGTCACAGTAGCAGCCTTCGACAATTCTTATTCAATCACGGAGACAGTATCTGCACCATATACCATATTGCCAGAAAGGATATTCGGACTATCGCAGTCGTTTCCTCGCACATTCGTAGCTCTTACAAAATGCAACATCTTGACAATGAGCAAGGAAGAGATACTGAAACTCACAGACGACATCCTAATATTCCGTATCAACCTTCTGAACACCTATACCACGATGGTTCAGAAAAAAGACAATGAGCTATGGAAGAAGCAACCGCAATCGTTAGAGAAGCGGATAGCCAACTGGATGCTGGCACGATGTCTGCGACCTGCAGGCGAGAAAGAGGTAAAAATAAAGATGGAGACATTGGCTCAAGAACTCAACGACAGCCGTCTTGATATCTCTACAGCACTCAACAGCATGCAGAAATCAGGCTTGCTGACTCTTTCAAGAGGTAAGATATTCATTCCACATGCAGAAAAACTATAATTAATCATCATACAACACAGCACAAATAAGAGATATTCAACACACAAAACTAAATATGTTATGAACGATATAAATACAGAGAGAACAAATCCATTTTTCACTCCATACGACACCTTGCACAACACCGTGCCTTTCGATAAGATAAAGATTGAAGACTACGAAGAGGCTTTCATGGAAGGTATAAGAAGGGATGATGAGGAAATAGATAAAATCATCAATAACCCTGAAGAGCCTACTTTCGAAAACACTCTTACCTTTGTTGACGAGTCGAAGGGCAAGGGTTATTATTCATTGCTTGACAGGGTGTCGAATGTATTTTTCTGTCTGCTTAGTGCAGAGTCAAATGACGAGATGGAGGCATTGGCACAGAAGATAAGTCCTATTCTCACTAAGCATTCAAACGATGTAACGTTCAACAAGAAATTCTTTGAACGTGTGAAATATGTATATGAGCATCATCGTCCGCTCAACGCAGAAGAGCAGATGCTGTTAGACAACTGCTACGACGGCTTTGTTAGAAGTGGTGCTTTGCTCGATGCTAAAGGCAAAGACAAATTGCGCAAGCTTACGGAAGAGGCAGGATTGCTTTCTTTGCAGTTCTCACAAAACTTGCTAAAAGAAACTAAAGCTTACCAGCTACATATCACCGACGAGGCTCTTCTCGACGGACTGCCAGAAACAGCTCGCGAGGCTGCAGCACAGACTGCACGTGAGAATGGTAAGCGTGGATGGGTGTTTACTCTCGACTTCCCAAGTTATTCTCCATTCCTCACCTATGCCACTCATCGCGAACTGCGTCGACAGCTATATATGGCAAAGAATACTGAATGTTTGCATCTCAACGAGTCTAACAACATAGAGATTTGCAAGCGACTCATCAATCTGCGCCGCGAGATGGCTCAGCTCTTGGGCTATGATACCTTTGCCGACTATGTTTTGAAACATCGTATGGCAACAAACGTGAAGAACGTAGACAAGTTGCTCAACGATCTTATCAAGGCATATAAGCCTAAGGCTAAGAACGAAATTAAGGAGATTGAACTCTTGGCAAAGAAACTCGAAGGCAAAGATTTCCATGTAGAGCCTTGGGATATGAGTTTCTATAGCCATAAGTTGCAGATGGAGAAATATAATCTCGATGCAGAGATGCTACGCCCTTACTTCCAGTTGGATAAGGTTATCGATGGCATCTTCGGATTGGCAAACCGCTTGTATGGCATCACATTCAAGGAGAATAAGGATATTGCCGTATATGCTCCAGATGTGAAAGCCTACGAGGTATTCGACAAAGACGGCTCTTATCTTGCAGTATTCTATGCCGACTTCCATCCACGAAAGGGTAAGCGCGGAGGTGCATGGATGACAGAATTCCAAGGACAATGGATAGACCGCAAGGGCAACAATGTGCGTCCACACGTTAGCGTAGTGATGAATCTCACTAAGCCTACAGAGAGCAAGCCTGCTTTGCTAACTCTCGGTGAGGTAGAGACATTCTTGCATGAGTTTGGACATTCGCTCCACGGCATGTTTGCCAACACTAAGTACGAGAGCCTATCTGGCACCAATGTATGGTGGGACTTCGTGGAATTGCCATCACAATTCATGGAAAACTATTCGGTAGAGAAAGAATTCCTCAAGACATTCGCCTTCCATTACCAAACAGGCGAGCCTATTCCTGACGAGCTTATAGACCGCATCATGAAGAGTCGCAACTTCAATACTGGTTATGCTTGCTTGCGTCAGGTTAGCTTCGGACTCTTGGATATGGCTTACTATACAATGAAAGAAAAGTTTGAAGGCGACTTGATTGCTTTCGAGAAGAAGGCTTGGCAAAAGGCTATGGTAACAGAGCAGTTGCCAAACACCTGTATGACTGTGCAGTTCTCACACATCATGGCTGGTGGATATGCTGCAGGCTACTACAGCTACAAATGGGCAGAGGTGCTCGATGCAGATGCTTTCAGCGTATTCAAAGCTAATGGCATTTTCGATAAGACAACAGCACAACGCTTTAGAAACGAGGTGTTGTCGAAGGGTGGAACAGAACATCCAATGACTCTCTATAAGAGATTCCGCGGACAAGAACCTACCATCGACGCCTTGCTTGAGCGTAACGGCATAAAGAATAGTTAGTAGAACCAATCAAAATCCATTATCATCATGGCTACATCAGAACATTCAGCTGTAAAGCAACACCTCCTCGATGCACGATATTTAAGAATGGCACGCATCTGGGCAGAAAACAGTTATTGCATACGACGCCAAGTTGGCGCATTGGTAGTGAAAGACCAAATGATCATAAGCGATGGCTACAATGGTACTCCAAGCGGATTTGAAAACAAATGCGAGGATGACACCAACGTCACTTATCCTTATGTGCTGCATGCCGAGGCTAATGCCATAACAAAGTTGGCTCGCAGCTCTAACAATAGCGATGGCTCTACGCTCTATGTCACAGCTTCGCCTTGCATAGAATGTGCTAAGCTCATTATTCAGGCTGGAATAAAGCGTGTGGTATATGGTGAGAAATATAGATTGGAAGACGGAATCGACCTTCTGCGCCGTGCAGGAGTAGAGGTAGAATTCCTTGATACAGAAAAACCAAACAACAATGAAGCAAAATAAATCATACAGATATATGCCGCTTATAATGGCGGTATGTGTTGTAATAGGTATCATGATAGGTAGCTTCTTTGCTAACAGATTTTCGGGCAACCGCCTGAATGTCATAAATAGCGGAAGCAATCGTATCACCAACTTGCTTAGAATCATCGACGATATGTATGTCGACAAGGTTGACATTGACTCGCTCGTTGAAGATGCTATGCCAAAGATATTGGCAGAGCTGGATCCTCACTCTGTGTATATCAGTGCCAAGGATGTACAGTCTACCACCGATGACCTTAAAGGTTCGTTCTCGGGTATTGGCGTGGAGTTCATAATCCGCCAGGATACTATCCACGTGCAAAACGTCATAAAGAATGGACCTGCAGAAAGAGCTGGTATGCTGGCAGGCGATAAGATTATTAGTGTAGACGGCAAGAGCTTTGTTGGCAAGATTGTTACCAACGAAGAGGCAATGCGACGCCTCAAGGGTCCAAAGGATACTAAGGTAAAGGTGGGCGTAGTAAGATATGGTCACGAAAAGCCTGTGTATATGACTATCACACGTGGTGAGATTCCTACAAAGAGTATCACCTCGGTATATATGCTTGACGACAAGACGGGGTATATAAAGATTAAGAACTTTGGCGAAACCACATATACTGAGTTGCTGATAGCTTTGGCACAACTCTCGCAAGAAGGCTTCACCAACCTCGTCATCGACCTTCGCGACAATGTTGGTGGCTACCTCGATAGCGCAGTGCAGATGGCAAACGAGTTCTTACCAAAGAATAAGCTCATAGTATATACCGAAGGACGAAAGTCGCCACGCAAAGAGTATCGAACCAATGGTCAAGGTAGCTACCAAGATATACCTTTGGTAGTACTCATCAACGAGGGATCTGCTTCGGCTTCAGAAATCTTTGCTGGTGCTATGCAAGACAACGATCGTGGCACCATCATCGGTCGTCGCTCGTTTGGTAAGGGATTGGTACAGCAGCAGATTGCATTCCCTGACGGTAGCATGATACGTCTTACCATTGCTCGCTATTACACACCATCTGGCAGATGCATACAGAAGCCTTACACCATTGGCGATAGCGAAGACTATGCTCAAGACATAGTGGCACGATACCAACATGGCGAATTCTTCAACCAAGATAGTATCAAGCATGTAGGTCCTGCTTACCACACAACTTTAGGTCGTGCGGTATATGGTGGTGGCGGTATCACTCCTGACATCTTTGTGCCAGAAGATACACTCGGTATGACTTCTTACTATAAGCAAGCTGCCATGAGCGGACTGATACTTCAGTTTGCTTTCAACTATACCGACAACAACAGACAGAAGATGCAGCAGTTCAAAGAACTACTTGAACTGGAATCTTATCTGAAGAAGCAGAATATGGTAGAACAGTTTGCAACCTACGCCAACAGTCATGGTTTGCAACGTCGAAACCTCTTGATTAGAAAATCACACACGCTACTCGAGAGATATATCGACAGCCGAGTTATCTATAATATGCTTGACGAACAGGCTTGGAACCAATACCTCAATGCCGACGACAATGTGATAAAGAAAGCATTGGAAGTATTCAAAAACAATGCGGCATTTCCAAAGGCTCCAGCCAAAAAGGCTAAACGATGACAACAGATAAAAAAGAACTAAGAAAACTGATAAGACAACGCAAACGACAATTCTCTGACAGCCAACTGCAGGAATTGTCGTTTGCTGTAACTGAGAATCTTGTCGCCCACCCTCGCATCAAAGAGGCAAAGGTGGTAATGGCGTATTGCTCATTAGCAGACGAAGTTTACACCCGTTCTTTGATAGACAAACTCAGGGCTATGGGCAAAATCGTGGTGTTGCCAGTAGTGCTCGACGACACAAGGATGGAAGTTAGAATCTATAATGATGCTAACGACCTAAAAGAAGGAGCCTATGGCATAAGCGAACCTGCAGGCATACGCTACGACGAAATAGAAAACATCGAAGTGGCTATAGTGCCAGGAATGGCTTTCGATAAAGATGGTCACAGACTTGGTCGTGGCAAAGGCTACTACGACCGTTTCTTGTCGCAGATACCATATATATATAAAATAGGTGTATGCTTCGGATTCCAACTGTTGGACAATGTGCCATCAGCAGAATACGACATTATAATGAACGAAGTTGTCAATACACCTTGATATCGCTAATGATGAAGCTGCCCACCTGCTCGTTAAGTCGCTTAACGAGCTGTTGGCGCATCATAGCCAAATCCTGGCGTAATGCTGGATTTACTATTTTTACATACAACGTTTGATTCTGTATGAACTTCTCTGTGGTATAACGAGCCACTATGCGTCCCGTCACCGTTTCCCAAGAATCGATGAGGCGCTTCTGCTGCAATGGTGTTTCAAGACCTTCTTCTCGCAGAAGCTGCTGAAGCACGTCGGCTACAGATTTTACTTCACGTCTAAACATCTTGTTCCTCCTTTTTCTCTTTTATTATTCCGTTGGCTACATCGAATAGTTTGTAGTCGAGTACCGAATGCTGCAATATCTTGTCAAGATGGTCACGATTGGTGTCGGTGATAAATATCTGACCATAGCTATCGCCAGAAACCAACTTCACGATCTCCTCTACCCTCTTGGCATCAAGCTTATCAAAGATATCGTCGAGAAGGAGCAACGGAGTGGTTTTGGCAGCTGTACGACGAAGAATATCAAACTGCGCAAGCTTCAAGGCAATAACGAAAGTCTTGGTTTGCCCCTGCGACCCCTCACGTTTCATCATATATCCACCAAGTTTCATCTCCAAATCGTCGCGATGAATGCCATGCAGACTATAACCTACGGCTCTATCCTTAAATCTGTCACGACGAATAACATCGAGCAATGGTCCTCGCTGGCAATGCGAAATATATTCTAAGCTCACTTGCTCCGAATTGCCCGATATACGCTGGTATACGTTTTGAAATATCGGTACAAGTTCATTTACGAAAGCTGCACGCTTAGCATATATTATCTCGCCCTGCTGAGCCATTTCTTCTTCCAATATTTCCATCAACATCACATCAGGCTCATCCTCTTGTTTAAGCAAAGCGTTGCGCTGTTGTAAAGCCTTATTATACTTATTCAGAGCCTCTATATATGTGATATCGCATTGAGCTATAACCATATCCATCAGTCTGCGTCGCTCCTCGCTACCTCCCTCAACAAGTAGAGAATCGGAAGGAGAAACAAACACCAACGGAACAAGTCCGATATGTTGCGAAAAACGTTTATATTCTTTCTTATTACGCTTAAAATGTTTCTTTGAGCCACGCTTCATGCCGGCATACACCACATCCATGTTATCATTCTCGTCTGTGTAAGTACCTTCAACAACAAAGAAGTCGGCATCGTGCTTAATATTCAGCGAGTCGATATTAGAATATGCGCTCTTGCAAAACGACAAATAGTAGATGGCATCGAGCATATTGGTCTTTCCCATACCATTATGTCCGACGAAACAATTTATATTAGGCGAGAAAGAAAGTTCTGCGCTCTCTATGTTCTTATAGTTAAAAATCGATATTTTCTGCAGTATCATAATTGTGATGATGCTAATGGCAAAACTGCCGTGTATAGCATTAAGCCAATGCAAAGTTACCCATTTATTAATGAAAAACGAAAAAAGTATATGATAAATTTCCATAAGTGAAAGAATTTCAGTAATTTTGCCACGCTTAATTATGCAATAATAAAAAATCAAAAATAATAATGGCAAACAAAAATGAGCAGACAGTACAAGAGACTGTCACAAAATCAGAAGCTTTCTTCGATAAGAATAAGAAAGCTATCGCCTATGGCGTAATCGCAATCCTCGTTATCATCGCAGGTTTCTTCTGCTACAAAGAGTTCGTTGGCAACCCACGTGAAGCAAAGGCAAGCACAGCTTTGGCCCGCGGTCAGGAGTATTTCGGTATGGAGCAGTATGACAAGGCTCTTAACGGTGATGGCGCAGGCTATGCAGGATTCGTTAAGATTGCAAGCGACTACAGCAGCACAGACGCTGGTAACCTTGCAAACCTTTATGCAGGACTTAGCTATGCTTTCCTTGGCAAAAATCAGGAAGCTTTGAAATACCTCAATGAATATTCTACTTCAAGCGACGCTATGGTTAGCCCTGCTGCTGTTGCTGCTCGTGGTAACGTATACGCTAAGCTTGGTAAGCTCGACGAAGCTGTAAAGGACCTCAAGAAGGCTGCTGACATGGCTGACTCTAAGGCTAAGAACGGTAAGAACATGAGCCTTTCACCAACATTCTTGCTTCAGGCTGGTATCATCCTCGAGTCACAGAAGAAGAATGACGAGGCTGCTGAAATTTACAACAACATCAAGAAGAACTATGTCAACTGCATGCTCGTACAGAGCCAGGAGATTGACAAGTATATCGAAAGAGCTACTTTGAAATAATGGCAACAGCACTTCATAACCTATCAGATTACGAATTCGACAAGATTCCTGATGCCAGCAACATGTGCTTCGGCATAGTAGTAGCAGAATGGAATCCTGAGATAACAGGCGCATTGCTTAAGGGTGCTGTAGATACTCTCGAGCGTCATGGAGCCATCGACGAGAATATCCATGTAAAGACTGTTCCTGGAAGTTTCGAACTTGTATATGGAGCACGCCAAATGGTTTTGAACGGCGGCTACGACGCTGTAATAATTCTCGGAAGCGTGATACGTGGTGAGACCCCTCACTTCGACTATATCTGCCAAGGCGTTACATACGGCATCGCTCGCTTGAACGCAACACAGGACACTCCTGTAATCTTTGGTTTGCTGACTACCGACGACCTTGAGCAGGCTCAGGCTCGTAGTGGTGGTAAGCTCGGCAACAAGGGTGACGAATGTGCAATAGACGCCATAAAGATGGCTAAGTTCTAATAGAACACCTCTTTTTATCATACGATATCAAATTCAATATCATACGATACAGCAAAAGGCTGCAAGTGTTTTATCCACTTGCAGCCTTTTCTTTTTATTGACTCTTCTTACAAGATTAATACATAAAATTAGCTTGGTAGGTCCTCATTTCTTACTAAAACCAAAAAGTCTATTATATTACCATTTCGTTCAACAGCTGTTGAACGGTAAAGTAATATATGATAAATGGCTAAGTATTATACCTTCTATGACCGTTCAACCTCTGTTTGAACGAAAGAGATACTTAGCATTCAATTTCTATACCTATATTATTATAGGGTTGGACAATATATATTTGTATCCATTTCAAGTATTAAACACCATCATCATCGGCATCCTCAATGTCAACATCGTCGGCAGTATCGAGCTGAGTGTCCTTAGTAATCTGTATACTGCCAAGACGATGAAGCTTGAGCACAAGAGGAATATACTCGTCGCTCGACTTATCAGGCGAACCTACGCTTGCAGCAAAATACAGATAGTTGTCGTCACACTTCACATATACAATACCGAGCAATGCTCCATTCTTTCGATACTGCTCAGTAAGGCAACTATTGAAATCTTTCTTGGAGAAAGTGTGCGAATAGAAAGTGGTGCCATCAGCTCTGATCACACGTAGACGAATAATGTTGTCGAAATACTTGGTAGCACCCTCAGTAATTTGTGGCAAAGAGTCGCAAGCTGTGAGCTTTGTCTCAATGGTATATGAATTATCAAGCCAGCTGACCTTCATAGTCTGCTCATAGTCACCCATCTTTTGTGCAGCCTTTGGCTTTGTAGGCTTAGGTTTTTGGGTTATAATGATATTCGATTTCTTTTCTTCCTTACAGCCTGTGATAACAGCTGCCATCATAGCCAAGGAAGCAAGTAGCAAAGTCTTCTTCATCTATTCTCTGTGGGTTAAAAAGTTAAATTGGCATTATAGGATGCCAATATATAATGTTTTGTTATTTTGCAAAGGTAGTAATAAATAAGTAAAATAACAAAAAAAGCACCCCCTATTCACATAGAAGATGCTCATGCTTATTAATATAAGCCACTGACATTGAGTTATTATACATAAATTACTCTGCGTTTTCTCCAATTGTCAACTGCTGGCCATTCTGCTGTCCCACACCAGGACGACGACCTTGCATGCCTGGGCGACGACGGAAGTTTGCCTTGCGGTTTGCCTTCATCTCGTCGTATTTCTTAGCTTGCTCGGCAGTAAGAAACGACTTCAATCGTTTGTCGTATTTCTCCATCTGCTCCTTGCCGTTGGCAATCATATCGCGAAACGACTTCACCTTTGCTGTGTCATTACCAAGTGTTGGACGTGGAGGTCTGCCTGGGCGAAGACCACCCATACCATCAGCATATTCAGTATTTAGGGCCAAGAGCGAATCTGCCTGGGCTGCATTAAGATTTAATTCTTTAACCATACGCTCTGTGCGCATCTTTGTCATTTCTGTCTTGTCAAAATGACGGCGAGGACGATTTGCGTTCTGCTGTTGAGCAAACGACATTGTTGATACCATCAACGCCATTGCCATAATCATTATTACCTTTTTCATATCGGTTATTGTTTAAATTAAGAGTTCTATAGTTGTTACTTTCTTTTGTGTCAACACAATTATATGACACAGCAAAGAGTGAAAAGTTTAAAGCAAAACTAAAAAAACATGTTAAACAATATAAATATGGCATTTATTTCGTACCTTTGCCAACAAAAAGCAACGTAATATGAAGTTTTTCATTTCATCATTAATAATATCCTTAGCTTTGCTTTCTGCTTGCACAAAAAGTGAGAAGCAAGAAGTAAAGCCTGAGCCTGTAAGCATCGACACTATACCGACAATGGTGATGCAGATACAGAAATGCTCACGATTATACACCACAGAATATAAAATAAGGAGAATCATCACTCACAACGATAAGAAACAAATGTCGGGTTCGATAATGAGCAAGAAGTTTACTATCGATATTCCTGTGGGCGAACGACAGATTGCAATACCTGTAAATGCTACTCTAAAGGCATATATAGACCTAAGTTCTTTCTCTGCTGACAACATTAGGAAGAAGGGCGAGAAGATAGAGGTGGTATTGCCAGACCCACAGATTATAATGACGAGCACCAAGATAGACCACGACGAGGTGAAACAACATGTGGCTATGCTCAGAAGCAATTTTACCGACGAGGAGCTGACGAGATATCAACAGCAAGGTCGCGACTCTATCATCAACGACATTCCAAAGCTCGGACTGATAGAAGCAGCGCGCGAGAGCTCGGCTCGCACCATCATTCCAATATTGGAACAGATGGGATACAAACAAGAGAATATCACCGTAACCTTCAGAAAGAGGTTTACTTTGTCTGACCTGCCAAAACTTTTGAAGAATGGAGAAATCTAATAAGACTAAGGTCATACTCAACTTGCTATTCGGCAACTATAAGCTTATAGTGCCAGCAATAGTTATGATAGCCATCATAATAGGTATAATGGCTTGGCTCAATCGAGATAACAGTATCGAGATAGGAAATTCTAACGACGATATAGAAATTAGTGATGCACAGATTACAAGCATACGCAACATTGGCGAATGGGAGTTTATGTCGATAAACGATGAGGAGATTGTAGATACCATTAGACGTGGTTTCTTTGGCGACGATCAACTGGCACGTATATATTATGGTACTGTGCGCTTGGGCGTAAACCTGCATGAAGCTGCAGAAGATTGGCTCACTATCGACAAAGATACCATCATAGCTAAAGTGCCAAAGATAAAAGTGCTCGATGAAGACTTTATCGATGAGGCTCGCACTCGTGCTTTCTATGCCGAAGGCAAATGGTCGGCAGCCGACTACAAGGCTCTATACAAACAAGCATACAGGAAAATGCGCGAGAGATGTCTTACACCTTCGAATATAAAAAGTGCTCAAAACAATGGCGATATACAGATTGCCAACCTACTCCACTCTATGGGCTACGAACATGTAAAGATAGAATGGGAGAAATAATATAGTATTAACGACAACAACACAAAACATGCAACTGATCAACGACTTCTTTGCTTCTGTCAGCAGTTTGCTCTGGGGATGGCCTATGATGATACTGCTTTTGGGAACACACATCTTTCTGACGATACGCTTGCGTTGTCCACAACGCAAACTGTTTACTGCCATACGCTTAAGTATCAAGCGCGACAAGGATGCCTCAGGAGATGTGTCGCAATTTGGCGCTTTGGCTACTGCCCTCGCAGCTACTATAGGTACTGGTAATATAATTGGTGTAGCAACAGCCATAGCCCTTGGCGGTCCGGGAGCTGTATTCTGGTGCTGGATAACAGGTGTATTTGGTATTGCTACCAAATATGCAGAAGGCTTGTTGGCAATAAAATATCGTGTGCAGACTCCAACAGGCAAGATGCTCGGCGGACCGATGTATGCTTTGGAAAAGGGATTAGGATGGAAGACCATGGCTATTCTCTTTGCTATCTTCACGATGATAGCTTCATTTGGCATAGGCAATACCGTGCAGGCAAATGCTATAGCTACCATAGCCAACAATACCTATGGCATTTCGCCATGGATAATGGGTGCTGTGGTATGCGGACTAACTGCAGCCGTAATCATTGGTGGAGTAAAGAGCATAGCTAAAGTTTGTGGAATGCTCGTACCTTTTATGGCGCTGTTTTATATCTTAGGTTGCATCTACATCTTATTCGTAAACCACAACTATGTTTGGCCTGCCATATCTTTGATTTTGAAGTGCGCCTTCTCGCCCGAAGCAGCAGGCGGAGGTTTTGCAGGCTCCAGCATCATGATGGTGGCTCGCTATGGTTTGGCTCGTGGTTTGTTTAGTAATGAGTCTGGTCTTGGTAGTGCACCAATAGTTGCAGCAGCCGCTCAAACTCGCAACCCTGTGCGCCAAGCTTTGGTTTCTTCTACAGGCACATTCTGGGATACCGTTATTATCTGTGCGCTTACAGGTATTGTCATCGTTAGTAGCATTATAGCCTATCCCGATATCAGCTATCATGATGGTGCAGCATTAACAAAGATGGCATTTGGCAAAATACCATACGTAGGCGAACCATTGCTGAGCTTCGGTTTGCTTACCTTTGCTTTCTCCACCATCCTTGGCTGGAGCTATTATGGCGAAAGGGCTGTAGAATATCTAAAGGGAAAGAAATGGTCGTACGTATACCGTCTGCTATATATTGTGGCAGTATACGTAGGTAGCATCGCAAGCCTAAATATCGTTTGGAACATTGCAGACTGCATGAATGCGCTCATGGCAATACCAAACCTTCTGTCGCTTCTGTTCCTCAACGGCATACTGGTACACGAAACAAGAAAGTATCTGTGGAGAGACAGACTTGATAAAGAAATGGAAGAACAATAATAGATAAGGTATAAAGCTGAGCCTTTATATTTTAAAGCTATGCAATTAATATATAAAGGCTCAGCAATACTATATAAAAAAAGAGTTGGGCGAAGAATAACAACCCCAAGATTATTTATTCTTCTCCGAACTCTCACGTATTTTCAATATCATTGGCACCACCTCGCGATATATCTTTGTATCGCCTTTTATTTGGCGCATTAGAAGTTCACAAGCTTTGCTACCCTGTTCGCCTGCTTGGTCCATGATGACAGAAAGCTTAGGAGTAACGAAAGCTGCAGAGTCGCCATCAGTAAAGCCAATGATAGCAACATCGTCAGGAATTCGAAGACCTAATGATTTTATAGCATCAAAGGCGGCATAAGTGATGATATCATTGAAAGCCAAGATAGCATCAGGACGATTCTCGGAAGTCAAGAGTTTGATAGTTGCATTTCGGGCAACATCAAAGTCTATCTTGTCGCAAACTACCAATACTCTATCAATAGGTATACGAGCATCTTTCAAAGCTTGCAGATATCCATGCTTTCTGCGCTTTACCATATCCAGGTGGTTTGGACCTCCGATAAAAGCAATACGCTTAGAACCTGTTTCCAAAAGATGAGTTGTAGCATCGTAAGCAGCAACATCGCCATTGGCAACAACTTGCGATATCTTGTCCGATAAACAAGTACGCGCAAACATCACGGTAGGAACGCCCTGGTCGCACAACTGCTCTATATGACTATAGTCAACGGTATCTTGTGCCAAACAAATAATTATTCCCTCCACATGAAGCGAAAGGAAATTCTCTATCGCACGCTTCTCAAGTTCACAACTCTCATGGCTATTCGCACTAAACACCGAATAGCCCAACTTAGAGGCATAGCATTCTATACCATCCAATACTGCTGCGTAATAATGGGTGACAAGATTAGGTACCACCACGCCAATAATATGTGGTGCCTCCTTGCGTAAGCTTTGTGCAAAAGGATTAGGACGATAATTGCGTTCGGCAGCTAAAGCCTTGACACGAGCTCTCATTTCTTCACCAACTTCATGGCTTCCATGTAGTGCTCTTGATACCGTAGCTATACTAACGCCTAATTCGTCAGCTAAATCCTTTAATGAGGTTCTATGTCGTTTCATGGTCTTTATACAGTTAGTCAGCATTTTACTTTTATAATTATAAAATTCACAACATATCAATTGCAACTTACCAATAAAAGTAAAACAAGCATTATCAATTGCAAAGATAACAAAATAATCGATATTCGCAAACGTTTGCGTGGCTTTTTTTCACAGAAATGTTTGTGTATTCTTAAGAAAAGCTGTATATTTGCAGCATAATTGGAAATGAGTAATGAATAGTTGATAATAAGTTAGTTAGAAAACAGGACCAATATTGTCGTGAGATAATTTGGTCTTTTTTTTATGCCCATATCTAACTAATATGAGTTTGCCTAATTAGGATAACGGTAACTAACAAAAAAGAAATACATTACTAAGTAGGTTTTCTTAATATATTAATATAATCTTCTTTACGTCAAGTCTTTGCATCATACTTCTCAGTTTCTATAAACTGATGGTCGAAATCAACATCATACATTTCGCCCTCTTTCAGTTGGCTAGATGCAAACATACAATTGAGCAGTAAAGCATTGAGAGTGTCAGCCGTGTTGAAATCGTAGTTCTTACCCGTATCTGATGTATATGAGATGTTTTCTTGCGTCAGTTCTTTTATCGCTCTGAGGATAGTATCAGAACTACAAGTACGAAGTGTCGGATGAAGCGAGAGATGGGTCATCAAATGAGTAGTGACATCCTCTATACATGAGCCACCACAGAAATAGATACTCATGAGAGAACGGATGATTTCGCTGTACTAATAACCGAAGGTTTTCGTTAAGCCAAATGAGCAGAGCTAAGTTTACTTAAGCTCTGCCATGGCGAGAAAACGTGCCATGAAATGGAACGATTTGCATCTTTGACCGAGGGTTGAGTCGATTACAGAAGACAATGTGGAGTCAAATTGCTCCATAACCCAAAAATATTCCTCCAAAAGGAGTGAGTTTCTCAGATTTAATTTGTATCTTTGCCATGTCTATCGTTGAATTTTCTTGCTTATTTTGCAACACTAAGATAAGTAAATTCTTCGACATGAAAAAATTCTGGGCAACTTTTGTTGCTCAGGTACTTAAAAAGTTTAAGTTACAATAGTGTTGCGGAATTAAGGATTTTTCAAGAACTTACAACAAAAAAACTCTTTAGATTAGGCTTGTGCACTTTGGCTGACGCAGTAAATTCGCAAAATGTTTCAAAATGTTATAAAAGACAGATCTAACGCAAATTATAAGATTTTGCCCTCTATAGATAGGGAAATAACTTTAAAATTATCTATTTGTTGAGGACAAAGAAGTGTAGTACATTAAATATTTTTTTATGAAAAAGCAAATTTTTATGATGGTGTTTCATACAGCGTGTATTATTTTACTCATACTATTTGGCATTTCTCCTCAAATAGTATATTCTCAAAACGTGGTTTATGTTGACTATGTTGAATCATTCAATGAAATGCATGATACAAACATGGTTTCATTGCCAATTATAAATAAAAAGAATAGACTTAAATCAAATTCGTGTATTTCGTTCAAAATTGAGCCTGACAGTAACGTGCCAGATTCTGTTGTGAAATGTTTAGAAGTAGCTACTGATATTTGGCGGTCATGTCTGAATACTAACTCAAGCCATATCATCAAGCTACAATTATTATGGGGGTGATTTATCAGCAGGTGAAGATATCAAAACTAAAGTCTCGTATTTTAAAGATGCTGACAACAACAATGACTATGTTCCTGCCAGTTTGTATTATAGCTTGCATCCAGATTTGCAAGACGATGACTTTTACGATGCGATTATAACAATCAACAAGAATCTTGATTGGGATTGTGGATATAGTGCAGAAAATACAAATAATGTACGTAGTCTAAATTATGCGTTGCTCAGAAGTATTGCCGTTGCATTGGGATTTGGGAGTAGCCTATCCTTAACACCTCTAAGTACAGGTTCTATCATCAAGTTTCCATTCACACAAGGGCATTCTTTATTTGACAAGCTTCTTGTCTCAGATAATGGAATTTGGCTGAAGGATCTTAATAATAAAGGAAGAATTCAGAACCCAGAAATAGTTGAGTTCTGTACCGGTGTAAAAGGTGAAGTATATATAGATGGGCTATATAATAACTCTACCGAAAAGAAAAACTATAAAATGTATACGCCCTCAAATTATGAAAATACGAAATCTCTTGTTTATTTAGACAATGAACAATCGTTGATGCATTATTCTCTAGACAAATCGTTTAAAAAATTACAAGTTGATAATATAACTGCAAATGTATTAAATAAGATTGGCTGGAATTTGATTGCCAATAATCAGAATAATATTAAGATAATTGGAAATGGCATACCAGACTCAGGTATTACTTCCGCATATACTCCACATCAATTTTATTTAGATGGGGTTGGGACAGAACAAATCATCAATGCAAGATGGTGTTTTTATATTCCAACTATCGATGGAAATGAATCTTTACAAAAGAGTACGAATGGAACTTTATCATTTAGCATTGATGAGATTTCTTTCCCTGGTAATTATGCAGTTAATGTAAATGGAGATATTTATGGAAAAATAATATTTACAGGATTGCTGAATGGCACCGAGATATGTTTGCAATATAATTTAACATTAGAACTTAAGCCGTCTATTACAAACGTGACTTTTGTCAAACGCAATAACGTTAATGGAAATTCCTATGATGTAGTATGCAAAGTTGATTATAAAGGGTCGGACTATCTTTATGTGACACTTGAAGAGGAATATGGATCGTCTTTAAGAAGTCAGTTCGTTAGAGAGCCATATTTAGCACATTTTGTCTGTAGCAACATTAATTCCCCATACTACGCATGGATAGATATAAAGGTAGAAAACACTTATGGTAGTGATATATATACAATTGAACTACCACCAGATTACTATATGAGAAGCCCATTAATTCCGAATAATATACAGTCATCATCTAATAGTGACTTTACGGAAATAAAGGTGTATAACTCAGGGGGATGTTATATAAAAACAATAAAAAGAGATTCAGAGCTTAATAATTTTCCACCAGGTTTGTATGTTTTAAAATATTATAAAGAAAAATCAATGGTGAAAACATCAAAATTTTTAAAATGAAACGCATAACTTTGTTTTTTATTGTTTGTTTACTATCTGCTAACAGTATAGCGCAAAAAATTGCCTCATCAATTCTGTTGCAAGATGGAACAATTATAGATTCTTCTCACATTTTCATGGATGGTGAAGAACCAACATTTTATGTCGAAAATGGCCAATATGAGAATATCGTTTGGTCGTTTAGTTTTCTTGGTAGAGATGGTGAGAAATATAAATGTATTGAATCCAATGAAAGAACAAATACCTTTACGTTCAAAATAGATCCCAAGATATTTTCGGGGACTAACTTAATTAGCAATTGTCAATTAATAGAGTTCCCAAATGATTCCTCTGTCTATTTTCGTTGTTCTGTAGATTTGCTGCAGAATAACGTAATAAAAGACAACGTTACGATTCTACTCAACGTGTTTCCTTCGCGTGCTAAAATAAAAAAGGCTTCTATTTCCGGTAACTTTGATTTTGAAGACGGTGGATATAATCCTTTTGCAGAATTAAAGTTATTATGCTCTTCTGACAGAACGAATGACTTCAGAATTGTATCATATGTTTCAGATAGTTTATATGTATTTCAGTTTCATGAATATTGCACACAAATCTACGATGAAGTCACCACAACCAAGATAGAACAAAATTTATATGAAATTAAATACGACTATGCTGATTGGGGAAATTTCTATACTATTGTCTCTTATAATAAATACGGAGCGATTCGCGGAGATACCATATTTACCAATGACATTATTGTTGACAGTGAGATTGTTCATTTCATAGAAGAATACCATAACCAAATAACATCCATTGATGAAACACGAAATGACGATGTAAAGTTATCGTGGAAAAACAATTTTCTTACTATAGAAGGCCTCTCATGCTCGCAAATTCTATTAGAAATTTATACAACAGACGGAACATTAATAAGCAGAAAAACCAAAACCAAAATAATAGATATGAGTGATTATTGCAGCGGTGTATACATTGTCAGAATAAAACATAATAATCAGATAATAACAAAAAAAATATTCAAGAGATGAAAAAGGTTACATTATTTTTATTATTGTTAGTTGTGGCTCTATCCATGAATAGCCAGACCCTTCTAGAGTCAGACTCCTATGGATTAGACCAGTACATCGAGAAATGCTCTGACATTCCCGTGTTGAGACAAATTAACGGAGGAACAGTATTCAAAATCACCTATGAGCCTGAAGAGGCCTGGGATAATGCGATGAAGGGAGCCTTCGAATATGCGTGCAAAATTTGGGAAGAGCAGTTGCCAAATACATTGCCAATCAACATACATGCAAAAATAGGAGTAATACGTGGTTCTAATAATGGTAAACTTTTATCTAAAGTATAACCAACATCTTATAACTTCTATAATACTGATGAGAATTTGTCAAGCCGAATAAAGTATGTTCTTTTAGAGGAGTATAATACAGGCTATAATGCCACTTTCACGGACTCAATTGTAAGTGGTGATTTTTTCAACAAACCCGATATTACAATTACGTATAACAAGAATATGCTTGACGAGTTCTCTTATTCTCTTTATAACACTCCAGTTGATAAATACGACTTTGTCACTGTAGTTTTGAGAGACATAGCAAAGGGTTTAGGCTTTATTTCTGGTTTTACGGCAAATTCTTCTACTGGGGCTTTTCAAAATCTTAACAAGCCTACGTTATATTTTGAGAAGATAATTAAAGAAGCCCTTGGGACTGAAAATATTCATGTTGCATATCAAAACGCTACTAGAGGGACTTTATCCCTTCAAGTACCTTATTACGGCAATCTGAATCTATACGCTCCTAATGATTGGCAAAATGGAGTTTCACTGAACTATTTTATACCAGATAGCACAAAGAACATAACCGAAATTCTAAACTATCAATTAGGAAGAGGAAGTGTTATAAGAAACATTACTGATAATTATAATAAGTTGTTTCAATACTTACAAGGATGGCAAACCTACAATATTACAACGGGTTATAATGATAGAGTAAGTTCTAGTGGCTCAACAAATAATAAGTTTGCTTATAATGGTTCGATTAACATTGCATTAAATTCTATTGCATCAAATTCAAATAATCAGTTCGATAATAAAATTACCCTATGCGAAACAATTTCCGAAAATACACAGAACCAAAATGAAAATTTTATACTTTCAAATTATTTGTTCCCTTATGATTACAAATATCCGGATTCAGGAGGAAGTGGAAGTTGGCTCATTTCATTATTAAAGAAAGATGGTACTTGGGACCTAGTATATAGGCAGGATACAGGAGGTTTTGACATACCACTTCAAGTTAGTATGTCGGATTTAAACATCAATCCTGATCATAGCCAATATCAACGTACATGTGATGGCTATTTACGATGTAGAATTACTCATTACAAACAAGAATATGACCATCTGTATCACAGACCAATATATAAAATACAAAATCGTTATTATGTATTAGATTATTTACCACAAAAGGTAAAAATGAAATACAATTCGACAATTTCTACGGTTTCAAATCTAAATAATATTATATCTGATGATTATACACGAGATATAAGAATTAGTATTAATGGACTCGAAGGCGTCAACAGAGTAGTTGTGGAACAATTAGATGAGGGTAATGATTTACCAGTTAGATATGAGGTGCCAAATTTCAAAAAGGGTTACTTTACAGCTACTGTAGATAAGGAATTATATACCCAATTTGCCATATACTCATATAACAATAATGGTAGTACAAAAAGTGATTATCTAACCATAGAGCCACTTTATACTGTTCAACAATTATTCGATATACAATTAGAAAGTAATGAAATATTTTTAACCTATAATAATAGGCGCGCTCTACCTAAGAACGTCAAATACAATATTTATTCAACTAATTTTAATAATGTTTCAATTCTTAAAAAAGGTGTTATTGAATCAGAAAACAGTACCATTGATATTAGTGAGATTAATAGCGGTAATTACATTTTGAGGATATACGCAGACGGCATCCAACAAAATTTGAAATTTTCGAAATAGCGTAAGCATTCAAAATTTCCCAACATTCAAATTGGAAGCGGCTAGAATGATCAACCTCCATTAAGTAGTCGAAGCACACTTGTTGAGTAGTTTACAGAAAATTTCAAATAAATATTGCTATAACCAATATATCCAGCACTAGTTACTTTATTTCGTAATTACCTAAACAACAACTGACACTCCATCCAACGACGGTGTTCGATGTATGCGCTACGTTTGCCGTTGAAGTGGCAAAAACCGAGGAATTCGGGTAAGATGTCACGGCGGCCTGCTTCAAGTTTTTTGAGCAGGTCGCTTTTTGGCTTCTTGCTATTGCCGAGCAAGACGGCTGGACCACAATTGTAGCTCAGACAGGCTAGCAACAGGGAATCACGCCCGTAGGAGCGGAACATGGCGCAATGCTTACGCAAGTCTGAGTGCAGTATGGCATCGGCTTTCTCTGGCGTTATTGGGTAAGTCAGGTTTTCGCCAGGCTGAATGCGTTGGCCATAGCCGATGTAAGGATAATGTTTCCGCGTATGCCATTGTTCGTAATACTTGATGATTCGGACGGCTCGCTCAAATTGCGGCAGGTTCATCAAATTCAGCCACGCTTGTGCAGAGGACGAGAGCGATACGCCGAAGAACAATGTCAATGTGAGTAGTAAAGTTCTCATGGGAAAAAGATATTTGAAAACCGCCAAAGTCACCAGTATATGTGGCCTTGGCGGTTTTGGATTAGCGGTGACAGTGAGGACGTTCCTCCTCTTGTGGTTCAGGTTTCGGTATCTCTCGTGAGGCAAGGCGTTCCTCCTACTGCATCTGCGCCACTGCAGGTTTCTCTGCCTCTTTCACCTAGGGCGGTGTGTACTCCAGCCCTTGGTCAAGTCGCTCCTGAATATTGTCAATACAGGTGCAGAGCATAGACGAAGCCCTCTTCACGTCAGTCAATGTCGTTTTGAGGAAATCGGGCGACTCCTTCAGGTTGTCCAACCACGATTTCAGATAGCAGGCACTGTCCTCCTTGATTTTCTTGGCAATACCTTGATATACAATATAGGTATCCGTTAAGAGAAAGAAACTGTAACCCCAAGGTTATGGAGAGTCTTTTGTTCCCATCGGAAAACGAATGGTTACGATTGACAGACTATATCAGATGCACCAACTTATCTTCAAACGTAGGGTAATAGTCATCAACCTGCATTAACTCTAAAGTACTTTCAAGGTAACCGAGGTTAACGCTATCACAACTTAACGATGTGTTTATTTTGACGATGAAATCCATTTCACCGTCAAAACACTCCGCAAACACTAACTTAAAGTCTGTCAGACGTTTACCTCGTATAATATCGTAGCCGTTTTTGGTGAGGTCGGAGTTGTATTTCTCTATCAGATTGTCAATGGTGCGTTCTGTTACTTCATAAAATTCAGCCACCTGTCGTTTTATCAAGGTGTACTGTCCTTCAAACATTTAAGCTATATAAATAATTATGAACACCTACTTAATATAATGATTGTATCAATTATCACTCCTAATATAAAATTAAACGGCTAAATATAATATTCAGCACTATCTACTAAGCCTGCGCGAAGTGCATACTTAGTAGCTTCATGCACATTATTTACTCCAAGCTTACGGAATATGTTCTTACGATGAGTGTTTACAGTATGAAAACTTGAGAAGCGCTTATCAGCAATCTCTTTGGTAGTCATGCCAAGGGCTATATCTTTCAATATCTCAGTTTCCGTCTGCGTGAGTTTTACCTTCTCTTCTTTCACCTCTGGCACCAGCATCATCTCCATAGTGCGTTGGCAGATATAACGTTGTCCGGATAATGCGGCTGTTATAGCCATACGAATCTCAGATAAAGCACATTCTTTCAACACCACGCTAAATCTTTGGCATGACGCCAACACCATTCTTACAAAATCGATACTAAGGTCTTCGCTAAACAACAGCCATTTGGTATTTACATATCTCTCGGCAAATACCAATAGTTCTGAAGCATCGTTGATATCAAACAGCGTGTAATCAAGCACAACTACACTATTAGGACAACTCTTGAGTTGCTCTATAAGTGCGGCTTTATCTTCCACACTCTTACATTCAGCATCCTTATGTTCAGCGAACAGATAGAAAAGTCCCGCACGTGTTATACCCTGATTGTCTGCTATTATTACATTCATCGTTTATTCTATTTGGTTACAAAAGTACAAAAAATAGAAGCAAAACAATGAAAGATTGAAAGAAAAATATCCGCAACAACTATATTTTTATTATTTAATACAGTTATTGCGGACAATTTGATATATGCGATTCTATTAGAATGTCATGCGAATCATAAACCTAATGCCATCCTTGTGGCAAGTAGGCAGATACTTATAGTTCAAACGCTTTACGTATTCTATATGCAAGAGCTTGAAGATGTTGTGAACACCAGCAACAAGCTCTACGTATGGGCGCTTAGGATCCATAATGTAGCTACCCTCTGGGAACTGCCATAAGATAGGGTTATTGGCATTCTCGGCAAGAGTAGGATTGTTCTTGTCGGTAAGCTTACCCCACAAGCACTTAACACCTATATACTCACGCCACTTCAACTTCTTGATGAGCGGAATACGGTTAAGAATCTTTCCGTTCATATCCCAACTTACATCTAAGCTTGCATAACGGTCGTTGAGGAACTCCATATTATTGATGAGGTTGAAGGTTTCGTCCTCAACAATATACGAGAGATTAGCGGCAGGCATGATAAGCAAAGGATAAGGCACTCGATTCCATTGTGCTCCAGCCTTGAGATAAGCATCTATCTTACCCCACGAGCCCATCCAGAAGCGCTTATATATGCTTGCTTCGGTAAGATTGTAGCGATAGTCGCCACCAAGGAATCCCTTGAAACCAAAGGTATGACCAAGACCAAACACAGGAGCATCAAGATTGATAGGCAAACGACGCTGCTTGGTGTTGATATAAGTGCGACCAGGGGCCAACTGCAACTGCAACGACAGTTCAGTAGTGTTAAGCTTGTTTGTTGGTCCGAATGTAAGGTTGCCCGCAGCCTCATTCTCCTCACGCTTCAAACTTAATATCGACTTCAATCCCCAGTCTTGCTCATATTCGAAAGCCACCTTCTGACGATTATAGAACATCATCTTGTCTACCGTAGCCCACTTGAAAGCGGTGAAGACATTATCCTTGTCGGTAGGCATATACTTATCAGATGGTGCCATAACATCGTATGAAGACTGTATGGTGATAGTACGCTTAGGGAACTCGCGTGGCAGATATTCTTTCTTATTTAAAGAATATATCAACTGACCATCATAGTAAGTCTTCTTAGAGTCTACGCCTCGAGCAATATATCCACTTGCAAACCAATGCTTGTTGAGGTTTGCTGTGGTCTGACCAGACACACGGAAACGATAACCATCGATGAAGTTCTTGGATATCATGGTGTTGATAGGGCCAAAGTCGAACTTACTTGGATGATTCATATCGCCAGTTTCTACGAAGTTTTCTATCAGCGCCTTACCAGCAAAGATGATATACTTGAAGCCATTAAGCTGTTCGATGCGATGAATGAAAGCATCCATAGAAGACTCGCTCTTGGTAAGCTCTACCGATCGATATTGATTCCAGAAAGCCTCATCGCGCATCATGGCGTCAGCCTCCTTACGCTCCTTAGCCTTTCCCTTGAAGAGAAGTTTCGGTATCTCGTCGAAAGCATAGTCGCTCAAGCGAGTAGTACGAGTGACGAGGAATTTACCAAAAGCCTTGGCAAGTCGCATTTCTACAATCATATCGTCTACCGTCAATGCCCATTCGCCATTAGGAAGCTTAGTATATTGTTGCGAAACCTGCAAATTCTCAACGAAGTTTACATCGCTTCGCTTTGGTATGGTAAGGTCGCAACGCTTAACATGCAACGTAGAGTCGGCAAGGATATATAGTTCGCCACGGAAACCGAAGTCCTGCTGATTGTTAGGCAAGAACTCCAGATGATAGCACAAGTCGCGGTCTACATATACCGTGTCTTGAATATAATAGCGATAGAAGGCGATGGCATTCTTTCCGATAGGACTCACAAAAGGATACTGCAACAATCTCACATAGTCGTCGTAGATATCTACATCAGTAAACACATCCTTGAGTGTAACGTTAAGGATGTCGCCCGTTTGGATGAGCTGGTTAATACCGGTAGAGCTCTGTCCTTTGATGATGCTCTTTTCCGACTTTGGGTCTTTGCGATATATCTGTTGCGACACGGTCTCGTCGACCGAAACTGGCAAGATGAGCTTATGATTAAATGGGCTTGTCTCTATTTGGTCGATGAGCCATTGCTTCTTAGCAAAAAAGCCACTATCAAGGTCAGAAGGCTTGATATCGTTGAGAGCAAGCGTAATCTTCTGATATTTATTATATTGCAGATAGTCATGGTTCTGCAAGTCGGTCTTCTTTTTGGCAGCTATCACCCTACGCATCAATTCTACCGCAGGGTTATCCTTACGGCTATACTTACCGCGCTTAGATTTCACCACAACTTCTTTAAGTTGCTTAGTATCAGGCTTCAACTTCACATCAAGCTTTACAGGAGTAGCCGATGTAACGTTAATAGTTTTCGACTTATATCCAACAGCACTAAACGTTAGTTGCCAACCATTATGTCGTTCGATGGCATACTCTCCCATAGCATTACCGCTCACAGCCACATGGTGACCTTTATACGAAGCACTCGGATAAAGCAGCGTGTCGCCATTCTCGGCATCAACGATAACGCCATGTATCTTCTGCGCATTGGCATTGAGAGCCATCATAAAGAGTAAGAAAACAAATATCTTTCTTATCATATTTACCTATTGAAAGAACTTTTTTTATAAAGGGGAGTTATATTTATTGGGGTGTAATAATAATGGGGTGTAGAGAGAGGGGTGTAATAATATAATGTATGATGATGAGAGATGATGAGCTATCAGAATTAAGCCAATAGCTGAGCCAAATCTGTTATCACCAAGTCGGGGATAGTCTCGTCATACTCCTGTTCTGTCCAGCCTTCGCCCTTAAACCATGCTGCGTGGCATCCAGCCTTCTTTGCTGGTTCTATATCCTTATAAAAGCTGTCGCCAACAACCATACATTCCTCAGGCTTCAAGCCCAAGGCTTCAACTCCGAGTAGATAGATGCGATGGTCGGGTTTGCGTATTCCTACTACTGCCGACTCTACGATGCTCTTGAAGAAGCCATCAAGATGGAATTCTTCCAACACCTGCGAGATGTTGCCATAGAAGTTGCTCACCAATACCATAGGATAGTTCTCTGCAAGCTTAGCAAGTACTTCTGCGCTATGAGCAGTAATCTCAACCACCTTCTGATAAACATCTTCGAGCACAGCATTATGCTTCTCCTTAAACTCAGCCTCATCGGCATCCCATGCTCCAGAAGTACACAGATGCTCCATTTCGATACGAATCTTCACATCAAGAGTTTTATGAAAAGTATAATCGCTCTGTATTATTGGTGTACGACCAAGGGTACGCTCGCCATGAACGTAAGCCTCGCGAAACTGTTCTTCAGTAACAGGCACCTGCTGACGCTGGTATGCATGCCACAACATCTGTCCCCAATGACAGCCTGCAGTATCGAGTGTACCGCCAAAATCGAATAGATAGCCTTTTATCATCGCTATATTATATATATAATAATGTGTATAGTTAAGTTTACTTTATCTTATTGTATGTCTTCTTGCAAAGAGCCTCGTGCTTGCGATGCATGTAAACATACATAGCTTGCATCACGGTAATCTCAAACACCATGTATATCCATGGCTGACCAATAAGGGCTGAGATATAAACGCAGATAGCGCGGGTGTTGAAGGTAAGGATATTTGTGAATGGCATGAGCGGACGGCTCTGAGCCAAGAACTCTTGTTTCACATCTTCTGGCAAAGCCTCAGCACCATTATATTTCTTCTTCATCTCAGCCATCAAGCGTTGGAACTCAGGTGTGCGTTTCTCCTGGCTCTTGCAGTAGTTGGCATAGTTGAAGTAGAATGCGCGACCAAGAACATCTTTCTTTGCCAATTCCTCATAGATAGCACGCTGCGAAGCATAGTTGTCGAGCTCGCTACCATTCTTGCCTTTAAGGAAGAAGAGGTGAATCTGACGATAATAGTCGCTAAGCGAACTTTGAGGAGAATGGAACAAAATGCCAGCCACAGCTGCCAACACCCATGACCACCATCCCCACTCTATGTCGGTAAATGGAATATTGTCATCCATTAGTCTATAGGCGAAAGCTGAATAGATGCAGGCAAACCATACGTCGCCCGAGAAACCATCGAGCATACGACCTATCAAGGTTTTCTTGCCTGTGAGTCGTGCCATCTGACCGTCGGTAGAGTCGCAGAAGTTAGCAAACATCAGCAACACCACACCAAGGATATTGTGCATCATGTCTTCAAACATGAACATATAGCCCGAGCCTATTCCGAGGAATATCGATAATATTGTAATCACGTTAGGGTGGATGTTCATGCTATTCCATAGCAATGCAAACACCAAACCTATAGGACGTGTGAAATGTACGTCGAGCCACTCTTCTGTATCGTTTGACTTGAATGAAGCCTGCAGCAATTCTGAAAATGATTTTTTCTCTTTATTAGTTTCCATAATAACCTATTATAAATCTTTATCTATATTATAGTAAATGCCAAATATAGTTTTTTTGCTTTACCTTATTATATTATTCGCTTTGCTGCCTCGGCTATTGCCTTAGCCGCATCATCGCGACATCTTGAGAAACTTGGCCAATCGTTGAAGTCGATGATGCAGAATGTGCCATCGGCTCTAACTATAGCATCGCCACCATAAGCGGTTATTCCGATGGTTTGAGCCACCTTTTCCACTTCCTGTCTCAAGGCTTCCGCATCAAAGGCATAATGGTTGGCTTTGCCGTTGATAGCCTCGTCGCCAAACTTGGTGTTGCCATCGTCTGAAGGATAATAATATCTGAAGAATCCGCCATCCACAGCATACCATTTCACCAAGTCGCCTACTACATGAGCCGAAACCACATAGTCGTCAATGCCCATAGCCTTGAAGTCAGCCTTGGCTTGCTGCAATTCTTCATCGTTCTTGCAATAGCGCACTTCACCTTTCGTTTGTGCAGCCATGTCGCCACGCTTAATCCAATAGCCATCATCGCCTACGGCAGGAGCCAACGGAGTGTTGATGCCATGCATCACGGTTTCTATTATTGAGCGTGTGCAAGCCTTTATGCTTAGCGGATTGTTAATTACTTTAAGCCCCTGTGTAGCAAGCAAAGCCAATTTGTCGAGATTGACGGTTTGGCGTGCCATACTTAGACAAATATCGAAGTTGGCAACATCGTCGGGGATATTATTCTCGTCGACCACTACAATATCGCTACTCAAACAATTTGCTGCAGCCAGCAGTATGGCTCTATCCTTATCAACGCTATTGGGCGAAAACACCACATCACGCATAACAGCCAATACCTTCATCACTTTCCCGACTCAAGAAACTGTTCTGCCTTTTCCACATCCGTAGCATGATCCACATCCAAAACCTTGCTGAAAGGATAAGCCTTTAGCTTCAATCCTCCTGCCACCAAGGCACGTTGGAAGTTACGCATACGGCTAACCCCATTCTGCATACACTCTTCGAGTATGCGAATGCAAGGGGCTGTTAGACCATATATACCGCCTGAGATATAACGAATACCGTCTTCATACTTATCGTAGAAGCCGGTAATATCATCAGCAGCATCTGTAGCTACATACAAAGGTTTCTCGTCGTCTATATAATCGGTTACGCCCATCATGCAGTCGTAACCCTGAGCCAATGCTTTTTCAAAGTTTTCTACATATGCAGAAAACTCCTGCTCTCGGAAAATAGTGTCGACGGTAGTGAGCACCACAGGGTCCTCTCCTACCAGTCGACTTAATTCATAAAAGCTATGCATAGAACTTGGTGTAGACTTCACAATATGTCGGAGCGGAAGCTTCTTTCCCTCGTAGCCCTCTGTCTCAAGTTGAGTCAGATGCTGAGCTACGGCAGTAGCCTGCTCATTGCATATCACAAAGATCTCATCAGCTGCATTGCTTGCAAATACCCTTACAAGTCGATCTATCAGACATTCGCCATGCACCTTGACAAGTGGTTTTGGTGCTGCGATACCTTCAGACGCAAGTCGTGAACCTTCGCCTGCTGCTATAATGGCATATTTCATTATCTATATAGTCTTGAATTACGCCTGCAAAGGTAGTAATATTTCACGGATTAAGAAAACTTTTTATAAGTTTTTTAGTTTTCTAAACCTTACTTCCTACTGCCACGAACCATAAGTTCGGTAGTATCTATATTGCCTGTGCCTCTTACGTTATTACTCAACGATTTAACAGTTCCTTCGAGGTCGATATTGCCTACTCCGCTCAGCAGACAGTCTACGTGTCCTGCATTCTTAAATTCTACATCGGCATTGCCTACACCAAGCATAGCTATCTTAGTACGATTGGCTGTCAGCTTATCAACTTCCAAGTTGCCAGCACCTTTTACAACAAGGAAAGCCTCATCACACACAATTCTATCAAAATCAATGTTGCCTGCCCCATTAAGCTCAACGTTTAGAGTATCTGTATCAAGGAGATTCTTGGCTTCAAAGTCGCCAGCTCCACGCATGACAACAGAAATCAAGTCGGGCGAAGATACATAGATATCAGCCTTCTCTGAGTGGTCCACGCGAAACCAGTCTTTCTCGTCTAACGAAAGATATAAGGTTTGGTTTTTCACCTTTACCCTTACATTATCCACGATGCTCTTGCGTCCTTTGATAGCAACTCCTCCACGTGAAGCCTGCGAGAATTCAACATCGAGTGCACCGTCAAGCACAACCTTATTGAAATAAGGCAAACTCTTCAGCTGCTTGGTAACCTTGCGACCATCATAAGTTAAAGAATTGTCATTCTTACTATCTGCACCCTCCTTGGCATTACTTGAATTACATGCGGCAAAGCCGAGCATCATCGCTACCGCCATCATAATAGAGAAAAATCGCTTCATAGTCGTATTGTATTGTTTGTTATGCATATAAATTGTTTTTAAAAGTTGTAGACCAATTGTTTTTATCGGTCTCTATTTGTTTAGACGTAGATTAACGAAGATTTGTTGCAAGCAGCGCATATTTTTTTTGATTAATCACATAAAAAAATGCGAGTAGCCTCGTTGGCTCATGCGAGTAGTCGCAATAGCCAATGCGACTAATCGCATAGGCTTATGAGGCTATTCGCATTGGCAAATACGAATAGTCGCATAAAAAAAGCCAGCCACAAGGCATTCCACCCATGGCTGGCAATAATTATAATCCACCTAATGATATTATATAAAACCCAACATTAGTTCTCTTCAAACTTCTTCACAGCTCTGAGCTGATGACGCATGTTGCTAAGAAGCTGCTGACTCTCCTGCAAGAGGTTGAGGTAAACCAATCCTGCCTGCAAATTCTGAGTATGAGAGGTCTGCATGCGGTCGATGTGGCGTTTACGAACTACCGAGAGCTCATCCTTAAGCTTGTCGGCTTCCTTGAGAGTCTGACGATAGTTGTCGAAGCTACGTTGCGAAATGCTATCGGCAGTAGTCTTGAGCAATGCTTCTATCTTCTCCTTCACAGGCTTAAACTCGTCGACCATCTCCTTAGAGAGCGGAGTGAAGTTGTTGTCTACATGCTCCTTCACAGGCTCGAGCATACGAGTGAGACAGTAGATATACTGCATAGAGGCGTTGATACCTACGTGGAACCAGGTGTTGCGTTCTATCACGATGTCGGCAGGCAACTTGCGAAGTGCCAATATCTGACGGCGACGAATCTTTTTGAGCATATCACGCTTCTTGCTCAAGTCACGTCTAACGTGGCGAAGCAAACTTGGACGGTTGTCTACCAATCCTTCTTCTATGCCCTGGAAGCAAGAATCTGCAAACTGAGCCATACTTGCCTGTACTTCGGCAACATTCTTGCTCAACAAATCCCATACTATCTCTGGGTCGCGTGAACGCATCATCAAACGGAATACATCTTCGTTTGCACCTGCTTCGGCACTCTTCTTAGAAGCCTTGTTAGAGCGGAACAAGAGGAATACTACCAAGGCGATGAAGGCAAACTGAACTGCCAAACCTCCGAACGACATTGCCAAAGCTACAATGCCACATGCGGCAAAGGCTACACCAGCAGTAATAAACCATCCACCAATAACCGAGATAACACCAGTTACACGGAACACGGCACTCTCACGACTCCAAGCTCTATCGGCAAGACTTGAACCCATGGCAACCATAAAGGTTACGTATGTGGTTGACAATGGCAACTTAAGGTTGGTACCTACAGTAATAAGTAATGAGGCGAGAACCAAGTTTACGGCTGCACGAACCACATCGAAGGCGGCTCCATTATCCAAAACAACTGCCTGCTTATTAAATCTGCTGTCTACCCAAACAGCCACCTTACCTAATACTGGCACATGAGAAGCTACCGAAGAACACCTGTCGGCTGTCTCCTGGCAGAATCTTACGATGCTACGAGCAGCAAGGCTACTACCAAACATCTCGTCGCCTTCGTCCTGACGGCTGAGGTCTACGCTTGTCTTGATAACATTCTGCGCTTTCTTAGATGTTGCCATGGCGATAATCATTATCACACCTGCAAGCAAAAGATAGAAAGGAGGAGTCTTGGCGCTCTCCATAAGAGAGGTCATAAGATAAGAATCTGCTGATACGCCTTGAGCATTTGTAGTGAAGTCGAGATAAGAATCAAGTCCTGCCAAAGGCACACCAATAAAGTTTACAAGGTCGTTGCCCGCAAATGCCATAGCCAAAGCGAAAGTACCCATCAGCACAACGAACTTGAAGACGTTGACCTTAACAAGTTGTACAAGTAGCATAGCTATTGAACTAACAGCGAATGTAGCACACAATAGCCAAGTAATATTTGCATCCATAAAATCGCGTATATCTGCTGAAATATACGGAGACTTACCTAATCCCTTAAGGAAGATAAAATATGACAAAGCAGTAAATGCCACACCACCAAACAAAGCTGTTGCGATGTGTGAAACGCGAGAATAGTTGAAGGTGAAGATTATGCGCGAAATCCATTGAACTATAACACCAAAGAAGAATGCCACGGCTACCGAAACAAAGATGGCTATAATCACGGATAGTGCCTTATCGGTATTCAGAAGGTCGGAGAATGCTAAAGAAGGGTCGGCATGCATCTTCAACAAGGCAAGAACAAAGGCTCCACCAAGCAACTCGAATACCAACGAAACGGTTGTTGATGTTGGCATTCCAAGACTGTTAAACATATCGAGCACAATAACATCCGTCACCATTACCGCCAAGAACACTATCATCACTTCATGGTAAGAGAAGTGGGACGGCAACATAATACCATGTCTTGTCACATCCATCATTCCCGACGACATGGTGGCTCCAAGAAGTACACCCAATGATGCCACTATCAACACAACCTTAAAAGTAGCAACCTTAGCTCCAATCGCTGACTGCAAGAAGTTTACGGCATCATTGCTGACACCTACGAAAAGGTCGAAAACTGCCAAACAAAGCAGAAAGACCACGATTAGCAAATAAATTGTTTCCATATTTCTTGTTTTGTGTGGTGCAAAGGTAAAACACATATGTTACACAGAGTTTAAGCACATGTTACAATGATGTTACACCTATTTTTTTGTTTCTTTCTATTAAAATAGGTATAGGATTTTTCGGTATTCCAGTTTTTATTATTAATTTTGTACGCGAAATAAATAGGTTGTTTTTAGTACCCTCGTATCATCTGCGGGGAAGTAGCAAGCAAATGAGCACACAACAGATTACTCACATTCTGACACAAACCGTCGATAACCTTTCGGAAGAGCAATCGCTGAAAGGTCTTTTTCATCAGCATACCGACGGCGACCCACTTCCTTCAGGCAAGAAGCTTGAAGATATTATTGAATTGGCAAGGGCTATATTGTTCCCTGGATATTATGGAAAGTCGTCGGTAAATCTTAAAACCATTAAATATCAGATTGGCGTCAACGTTGAGCGACTTCATCGTCTTCTCGCTGAACAGATATTGGCAGGCCTTTATTTCGGAGAGAACAACGAGGAGACTCCTGAGGTATATCATCCGGAGCTTAGAGAGAAAGCCGACGAGCTATCGGCGAAACTCGTGGCACGACTACCCGAAATTAGGCGCATACTGGCTACTGATGTCTACGCAGCTTATTGTGGCGACCCTGCAGCAGAGAGCAACGCCGAAATCATTGCTTGCTATCCTGTGATAAAGGCATTGACCAACTATCGCATAGCTCATGAGCTTTATCTGCTCGGAGTGCCATTGATACCTCGCATCATCACGGAGATGGCGCATTCTGAAACAGGTATCGACATTCATCCACAGGCTTCTATAGGTAATTACTTCACTATCGACCATGGCACAGGTGTGGTGATAGGTGCCACATGTATCATTGGCAACAACGTGAAGCTGTACCAGGGTGTAACGTTAGGAGCAAAGAGCTTCTCGCTCGACGAGAATGGTAACCCTATCAAGGGTATTGCTCGCCACCCTATCTTGGAAGATAATGTGGTGGTTTATGCCAACGCTACCATCCTTGGCCGAATCACCATCGGCGAAGGCTGCATAGTGGGTGCCAACGTATGGGTGACTGAGGATATGGAGCCTCAGACTAAGAAAGTAAACAAGAAATAACATCATATAAGAACAAAACATATAAAACAAAATAGAAAAAATGGAATTCGAACTCATCGCCAAAACCTTCATGGGATTGGAGCCAGTATTGGCACAGGAGCTTACACAATTAGGTGCCAACGACGTACAGATAGGTCGCAGAATGGTATCTTTCACAGGTGACAAGGAAATGATGTACCGTGCTAACTTCCAGTTGCACACAGCCATCCGCATCCTTAAGCCTATCAAACACTTCAAGGCACAATCTGCCGAAGATGTGTACAACGAAATTCAGAAAATAGACTGGAGCTTGTATATTCCTGAGGGAAAGACTTTCTCTGTCGACTCGGTAGTATATTCTGAGGAGTTCCGCAACTCCCGCTTCGTAACATATAAGGTTAAGGACGCTATCGTTGACCAGTTCCGTGAGAAGACTGGCACACGTCCTAACATCTCAATCTCTAACCCTGATATCCGCCTGCATATCCACATCGCAGAAGACAAGGCTACTCTCTGTCTCGACTCAAGTGGCGAGAGCTTGCATCGTCGTGGCTATCGTCAGGAGAGCGTAGAGGCTCCTTTGAACGAGGTATTGGCAGCTGGTATGATTCTGATGTCGGGTTGGAAGGGCGATACCGACTTCATCGACCCTATGTGTGGTTCGGGTACTCTCGTCATCGAGGCTGCCCTCATCGCACGCAACATCTCTCCAGGTGTGTTCCGCAAGGAGTTTGCTTTCGAGAAGTGGCCTGACTTCGACCAGGATCTCTTCGACACTATCTACAACGACGACTCTCAGGAGCGTGAGTTTGAGCATCACATCTATGGCTACGATATCGACATGAAAGCTGTTAACACAGCACGTCTGAATGCTCGTGCAGCAGGCTTGAGCAAGGATATTACTATTGAGCAGCAGGATTTCAAGGACTTCACTCAGCCAAAGGAGAAGGCTATCATGATTACCAACCCTCCTTACGGCGAGCGTATCTCTACTCCTAACCTCCTTGCTACATACAAGATGATTGGCGAACGCCTAAAGCATGCTTTCTGTGGCAACGAGGCTTGGATATTGAGCTACCGCGAGGAATGCTTTGAGCAGATTGGCTTGAAGCCTTCTATCAAGATTCCTGTTTACAACGGAAGCTTGGAGTGCGAGTTCAGAAAGTATTCTATCTTCGATGGTAAGTTCAAGGAGTTCCGTGCTGAAGGTGGTGTAGTAAAGACCGACCGTGAAAAGGCAGAGATGGCTCAGAAGCATCGTTTCAAGAAGAACCGTGAGTTCAAGGAGCGTATCACAGCTACTGAGGAGAACGACGAGGGCGATATTCGTTCATTCAAGTTCCACTCTTTGGAAAAGAAGTTTGATAAGGATGGCGACAAGCCTCGCTTCGCACGTCGTGGCAGAGACAACGATGGCGACGACCGCAGAGAAGGCAAACGCTTTGATCGTAAGGGCGATGGCAAATCGTTTGGTAAGGGCGACCGCAAATATGGCGATAAGGACGACCGCAAGTTTGGTGGCAAGGGCGACCGTAAGTTTGGTGGTAAGTTCGAAAAGGGCGACCGTCGTGGTTCAAGAGACGACAAGCGCTTCGACCGTAAGGGCGGCAGCAAGTTCGGCAAGAAGAACTTCAGCAAAGATTTCAACTACGATGAATAAACGAAATTGATTATCATGAACATAAAGAATAAACTGTTTTCACAGATTGCATCATTATTGTTTATAGCAATGATTCCAATAAGCGCATCTGCACAGCAGAAATCATTCACCCTGGAAGACCTCAACTACGGAGGCACAAACTATCGCAACATGGTGGCACAGAATCGTTGGTGCACATGGTGGGGCGACGAGCTGGTACGCCAGGATGTTGATGCCTGCTATCTTGTAAACAAGAAGAATGGCAAAGAGACAAAGCTCTTCGGCATCAATGATATCAACAAGTGGATTGCTCCTACCAAGGGCATCAAGGTAAGAGCCTTGTATAATGCATTGTTCCCCTTCGCTGGCAAGAGCATCGTTGTGCTCAGCAACGGAAGCAAGACTTATATGGTAGACTTCAAAAAGCACAAGCTGGTTAATGAACAAGACTGGGACGATGGTGAGACTTTCCTTGAGGCCAATGCCCAGCAGACAGCTTTTGCTTATCTGAAGGACAACAACCTGTATGTGCGCATCAGCGAACCTATTAAGGATGGATACATAAATCGCAAGTTTTCACAGCTTTCAAATGATGGTAGTCGAGAGATAGTATATGGTCAGAGTGTTCATCGCGATGAGTTTGGTATCTCGAAGGGTACTTTCTGGAGTCCTAACGGCGAAAAGCTTGCTTTCTATCGTATGGACCAGAGCATGGTGACTGACTATCCTCAGGTAGACATCCCTGAGGTTGGCTTCAACCATCCTGAGACAGAGAGCTGCATAGCAAAGGCAGCTCCTGATAAATATCCTATGACAGGCGAAACATCTCATAAGGTTACCGTAGGCGTATATGATGTTAAGGCCGACAAGGTAATATATCTGAAGGCTGGCGACCCTACCGACCGCTATTTCACAAATATAGCTTGGAGCCCAGACTGCAAGAAGATTTATATGTTCGAGCTTAACCGCGACCAAAACGATTGTCGCCTATGTGCTTATGATGCAGAGACTGGCGAGAAGACTGGCGAACTATATCGCGAGGTTGATGAAAAATATGTGGAACCTCTCCACCCTATCATGTTCTTGCCTTGGGATAGCAACTCATTTATCATGCAGAGCCGCAAGGATGGCTACAATCATCTGTATCTCTGCACTCTCGGCAAGCATGGCAGCCGTATGGCAAGCAACACCGAGTCGCTCGAGATTAAGCAGCTCACAAGTGGCAAATGGGAGGTAATGGAAGTTTTGGGCTTCTATCCAAAGCATAAGAATATCATCATAGCAAGCAACGAATACTCGCCTATTCAGCGCAACATCTCTATGGTGGATGTAGAGACTGGTAAGCGCACGCTGATAGATGCTAATGGCGAAGGATGGCATAATGGCGTAATCAGCAAGAGTGGCAAGTATCTCTATGATAACTACTCTACTCCTACCGTGCCTCGCAAGATTGCTATCGTGAATATGGAGATTGGCGACCGCCTGGCTTACTTTACTGCCGAGAATCCTTGGAAGGATTATAAGGTGCCTGAGTATAGCTGCGGAACTATCAAGGCTGCTGATGGCGAAACTGACCTATATTGGCGTATGGTTAAGCCTGTAGACTTCGACCCTAACAAGAAGTATCCTACCATTATATATGTATATGGTGGTCCTCATGCCCACAACGTGGATGCTCGTTGGAACTATAGCAGCCGTGGTTGGGAGACTTACATGGCTCAGAAGGGCTATCTGCTCTTTATCCTCGACAACCGTGGTAGCGAAAACCGCGGAAAGGCTTTCGAGCAGGTTACATTCCGTCAGCTTGGTCAGGAAGAGATGAAAGACCAGATGAAGGGTGTGGAATATCTTAAGAGCTTACCTTATGTAGATGCCAACCGTCTTGGTGTTCATGGTTGGAGCTTTGGCGGATATATGACTATCTCGCTAATGACAAACTATCCAGACGTATTCAAGGTTGGTGTTGCCGGCGGTCCTGTTATCGACTGGCATTGGTATGAGGTAATGTATGGCGAACGCTATATGGATACTCCTCAAACAAACCCTGAGGGATACAAGAAGACTTCGTTGCTCTACCAGGCTAAGAACCTCAAGGGTAAGCTTCAGATTATTCAGGGATTGAACGACGTAACTGTTGTGCCTCAGCATTGCCTTACATTCCTCAAGGCTTGTATCGCAGCAGGCACTCAGCCAGACTTCTTCGTATACCCTGGCGAACCTCACAACATGAGAGGTCATCAGAGCGTTCACTTGCACGATCGCATCAGCCAGTATTTTGACGACTATTTGAAATAACAAAACAATAAAGAAAGGAGATACAATATGAGTAACATTAAAAGCAAATACGAAGGTAAAGTTACATCAGAAACAAAAGCTACAACTATAACAAGTGAGAATAAATCTGATATAACTTCAAAGACAGAAATGCATATTGATTCAAATATCGATGCAGCAACTGAACGTGCGGCATTTCTAACAACAGCAAAACGTAACGCTGCTATCATGTTCTCTAAAGATTTGTAATTTTTATATGAAATACGAGCAAAGAGACATTGTTGAAATCAACTTTGTATTTCCTGACGGAACTTCTAAGCCTCATCCTGCTCTCATAGTTAGCAATAACGAACTTCAATTAGCAGAAGGGTTTATATACTTATGCATGATATCCTCTAAAAACTACAATAGCGAATATTGTTACACTTTAGAGGATGAGATGTTAGTAACTCCAATGAAAAAACAAAGTTATGTAAAATGTCAACTATTGGTAGGTGATATAGAGCGTGACGTTATAAGGAAAATAAGCAGAATGAAGCAACCTTACTTCGATGAGGTTGTGGAAAAGATAAAATCTACTATTTTCTAAATTAAACACTAAACATTAAACACTAAACATTAGTTATAATGAAAATTTTATTGTTAGGAGGCGGTGGCCGTGAGCACGCCTTGGCATGGAAAATCGCTCAGAGCGAGAAAGTAGAGAAACTCTTTATTGCTCCAGGCAATGCAGGTACAAGCAACTGTGGAGAAAACGTAGCCATAGGAGTCAACGAGTTTGATAAACTCAAAGACTTCGCAGTAGAGAATGGTGTCGACATGGTTGTAGTTGGACCAGAAGATCCATTGGTAAAGGGTGTATACGACGACTTCAAGAACGACGAGCGCACAAAGAATATTCCTGTTATCGGTCCTTCTAAGGCTGGTGCCGTATTGGAAGGTAGCAAGGATTTTGCCAAGCAGTTTATGAAGCGCCACAACATTCCTACAGCTAAATATGAAACTTTCGATGGCACAACTATCGAAGAGGGCTTGAAATTCCTCGAAACTCTTAAGGCTCCTTACGTACTTAAGGCTGATGGTCTATGCGCAGGCAAGGGTGTTCTCATTCTTCCTACTCTCGAAGAGGCTAAGAAGGAATTCAAGGAGATGCTCGGAGGTATGTTCGGCAACGCTTCTGCTCGTGTAGTGATAGAGGAATTCTTGAGTGGTATCGAGTGCTCGGTATTCGTACTTACTGATGGCAAGAACTATCAGATTCTTCCTGAAGCTAAGGACTACAAGCGTATAGGCGAACACGACACAGGCTTGAATACAGGTGGTATGGGTAGCGTAACTCCTGTTCCTTTCGCTACTAAGGAGTGGATGCAGAAGGTTGAAGACCGCATTATCCGTCCAACTGTAGATGGTTTGGCTGAAGAGAATATCGACTACAAGGGTTTCATCTTCTTCGGTCTTATCAATGTAGAGGGCGAGCCAATGGTTATCGAATACAACTGCCGTATGGGCGACCCTGAGACAGAGAGCGTGATGCTTCGCTTGAAGAGCGACATCGTAGACTTGTTCGAGGGTGTTGCCAATGGCAATATTGCTGAGAAGAAGGTTGAGTTCGATGAGCGTGCAGCTGTCTGCGTGATGCTTGTTAGTGGCGGTTATCCTGAGGAATACAAGAAGGGCTACGAGATTACAGGTATCGAGGATATTGATGGCAGCATCGTTTTCCATAGCGGTACAGCTTTGAAAGATGGTAAGGTTGTCACCAACGGCGGACGTGTTATTGCCGTTAGCTCATATGGTAAGGATAAAGCAGAGGCTCTGCAGAAGAGCTTCGAGGAAGCACAGAAACTTCAGTTCACCGATAAATACTTCAGAAGAGATATCGGACAGGATTTGTAATGATTAAAAGAACACAAAACAGAATAGCCGAAAGCAGATGGGCGCTCCCCATCTGCGCGGCTTATACCTTATTAATATGTATTATCAGCGGATTGTTTGTTGAAGGCATCTGGGTGCAACTGGCACTAACGGCTGTTGCAACCTTATTGATGGTTGAGCTCAACAACCGCAATTCGTTAATACGTATATATAGCCGAATGGTGTCTTGTTCGTTTCTTGTACTAACGATGATGACACCTCACAAGATAGAATCCACAGATGGATGCATCGTCAGCGTGTGTTTCGTGGCTTTCTACCTTGCTTTGTTTCATGCCTATCAAGACAAGAAGGCAACAGGATATGTGCTTTGGGCATTTACCGCCATTGGCATAGCAAGCACAGTATGGATACAGATATTGTTGTTTGTGCCTGTGCTATGGGTGCTTACAGGAACCAACATCCTTGCTTTAAGCATGCGCACTTTCGTTGCCTCAATAATGGGAATATTACTTCCCTACTGGTTTATCTCTGCCTACTACATTTACATGGGCGACATCACTCCATTAGTAAATCACGTAGTAGCAATAGCAGAGTTTGGACAACCTTTCGAATTCTACAACTGTAGCATCAACGACATCCTGCCTCTTGGCTTCATAGCTTTGTTGGCAATAACGGGTTCTATCCATTTCTTGCGTACCAGCTACATGGACAAGATACGCACAAGAATGATCTACGAAATGTTCATCACCATGACAATAGCAACTATGGTATTGATAATCTTACAACCACAGCATGCCAACATCGCTACGCATATGCTCATCATATCTACAGCGCCGCTGATAGGACATTTCCTTGCTTTGACATCAACAAAAATAACAAATATAGCATCATTAGCTTTCATGGCTATCGCATTGGTCATCACAGCTCTCAACTTATGGACATAATAATAAACTTACTGATAGAATATGGCTACTGGGGCATGCTCGTGGCAGCATTCTTGGCAGGCAGCTTCTTTCCTTTCAGCAGCGAAGCTGTATTTGCAGCCTTGTTTGCAGCCGGACTTCAACCAGTAGAGCTTACAATATATGCCACCATAGGCAATGTGGCTGGTGGCATGTTCAACTATGGTGTAGGCAGATTAGGTCGTCTTGACTGGATAGAGAAATATCTACATGTAAAGAAAGAGAGTCTCGACAAAGCCACACGCTTTATGGGTGGACACGGAGCATGGATGGGTTTCTTTGCTTTTGTCCCTATATTGGGTAGCGCCATCACCATCTGCTTAGGTCTAATGAGGTCTAATATCCCTATCTCTATAACGAGTATCACATTGGGCAAGTTAATCAGATATGTCATCTTAGCCTACGTGCTAGTGGAGGGAAAAGAACTAATAGTATAATCATCACTCGTGGATAACACGATAATAAATAATTAGTAATGAGAAAATATCTATACCTTATTATATTATTGGCAACTATCATAAGTTGTACTGATAAAAAAGAGCAGAATCTTGGCAACACCATCTATGTGAGCATAGAACCACTAAGATATTTCGCTGAGCAGATAGGGGGCGATAAGTTTAATGTTAAGTCATTGGTTCGCCATGGCTCTTCGCCAGAGACCTATGAGCCTACAGCCGAACAGATAGCTGAACTATCAAAATGCTGCATGTATATCAAAGTGGGCAACCTTGGCTTTGAACAGACATGGCTTAAGCGCATCATGAAGAATGCTCCTCATACCATCATCAACTCTGCAAGCGACGGAATATCTGAGGTCAACTCTGCCAACGGCATTCCTGACCCTCACACATGGATGAGCACAGCCAATGCCGCTATCATAGCAAAAAATATCTGCAGATATATGATAGCCGTTGACAATGCAGACAGCACATACTTCAAAAAGAATCTTGAAGTATTGCTCTCACGCTTAGAAACTGTCGACTCTGAGATACGAAAGCATCTCGACAACAATGCCACTCGTGCTTTCGTCATCTACCATCCTGCACTCACCTACTATGCTCGCGACTATATGTTCCGACAATTGCCTATTGAGGAAGAAGGACGAGAGCCTTCGGCATCGCAACTGCAAGACATCATCAAGCAGGGCAAGAAACTTGGTGTAAAGACAGTATTGGTACAACAAGAGTTCTCAACATCTAATGCCAACATCGTGGCTAAGGGTTTGGGAGCAGAGATAAAGACTATCGACCCTTTGGCATACCAATGGGACGAGGAAATGATAAAGATAGCAAACATCTTGAAATGAAACCACTTATAACAGTAGAAGGCATCTCGGCAAGCTATGACGGCAAGAAGGTGCTCGACAATATATCGCTCACCATCTACGACGACGACTATTTGGGCATCATAGGACCTAACGGCGGTGGCAAGACTACCCTCGTAAAGGTGATTCTCGGACTCAAAAAGCCCGACTGTGGCAACATATCCTTCTACCGCAATGGCGAGAAAGTGGAAAAGATAAAGATGGGGTATCTACCGCAATATACTCTCATCGACCGCAAGTTTCCAATATCTGTCTACGATGTTGTACTCTCGGGACTAAAGACCACCAGGCATTTCTTCCGCCCATATACCAAAGCTCAACATCAGCAGGTTACCGACACCTTAGAGCGTATGGAGCTAACATCTTTTGCTAAGAAGAATATCGGCGAACTGAGTGGTGGTCAGCTACAGAGAGTATTGTTGGCAAGGGCGATAGTTTCAAAACCCGACATCATAATCCTCGACGAGCCTAATACATATATAGATATAAGGTTTAAGGAGCAGATGTATCAGATGTTGGAAGTGGCAAACAATCAATGTGCCGTGATGGTGGTAAGCCACGACATTGCCGAGATATTGCAATATACCAAGCATATCGCTTGCGTAAACCACACCATGCACTATCATTCTGCAGCCAATATGCCGAAAGAAAAACTCGAAGAGCACTTCCTGAATATGAACCGCAAAACAGATAGCATATATAAAAATAACTAAATTCTTAGGCTGTTATTCTCATTATATGACACAAAAGTACTATCTTTGCAAGGTTAAATTCTATTCTGCATAAAATAATCAGGCGAATAAGTAAGCAAGTTTTCGAATCAAATATCATTTACATATAAAAAAAAATGAAGCAATACAGATTAGTGGACAATATCATGGGATGGGTAGCGTTCTTGATCGCTGCCTTTGTATATTGCTCCACCATTGAACCGACAGCCAGTTTCTGGGACTGTCCGGAGTTTATCACTACAGGCTATAAGCTTGAAATTGGTCACCCACCTGGCGCACCATTCTTTATGCTCACCGCAAACTTGTTCTCACAGTTTGCAAGTGATGCAACTCAGGTGGCACGCATGGTAAACACCATGAGTGCGTTGCTTAGTGCAACCACCATCTTGTTCTTGTTCTGGACTATCACCCACCTCACAAGGAAGCTCATCCTTAAAGATTGGTCAGAACTCACTACATCCAAGCTCATCGCTATCCAGGCGAGTGGTCTTGTTGGTGCTCTCATCTACACCTTCAGCGACACCTTCTGGTTCTCGGCAGTAGAAGGCGAGGTTTATGCCTACTCTTCTGCATTCACAGCTATTGTGTTCTGGCTGATATTGAAGTGGGAAGACCATGCCGACGAGCCTCATTCCGACCGTTGGCTTGTACTTATCATGTATATGACAGGTCTTAGCATCGGTGTCCACTTGCTCAACTTGCTTTGTATTCCAGCCATAGTATTGGTTTACTGCTATCGCAAATTCCCTAACATCGAGACCAAGGGCTCATTGATAGCTCTCGTCATCTCGTTTGTTCTCGTTGCGGCAGTTCTCTATGGTGTTGTGCCAGGCATCATCACTGTAGGTGGATGGTTCGAGTTGTTCTTCGTAAACACTCTCGGCATGCCATTCAACTCTGGCGAGATTGTCTACATCATACTTCTCGTATCTGCTGTTATCTGGGCTATCTACGAGAGCTATACCGCTCGCAACACAAAGCTTGAGAACATCTCGTTCCTCATTGCTTTCGGTATGCTTGGTGTACCATTCGTAGGCTACGGATGGTCGGCAGTAGGCATTGGTGCTGTTATCCTCATTGCTCTTTGGGTTGTTCTCAACCACAAGAAGGTTGTCAACAAGAAGGCTGTTTATACTATCTCTTCACGTCTGAAGAACACAGTATTGCTCTGCATGCTGATGCTTATGATTGGCTATTCTACATATGCCGTTATCGTAATCCGCTCAGCTGCCAACCCTCCTATGGACCAGAACTCGCCTGAGGATATCTTTACTCTTGGTAGCTACCTCAGCCGCGACCAGTATGGCGATAGCCCTCTACTCTATGGTCAGGCTTATACCTCTCAGGTGGCTCTCGATGTTGACGGAAACATGTGTAAGCCTCGTATCAAAGAGGGTGCTCCTATCTACTCACGTGTAGAGAAGAAGTCTGCCGACGAACCAGACCGCTACTTCGTGGTAAGCCACAAGAATAAATATATCTATGCTCAAAACATGCTCTTCCCTCGTATGTGGGATAGCGGTCGTGCATCTCTCTACGAACAGTGGATGGGTGGCGTTGACGGCACAGAGGTTCCTTACGACCGTTGTGGTGAGGCAATGACCGTGAAGATGCCTACACAGATGGAGAACATTCGTTTCTTCCTCTCTTATCAGTGCAACTTCATGTACTGGCGCTACTTCATGTGGAACTTTGCCGGACGCCAAAACGATATCCAGGGCAATGGCGAACTTGAGCATGGCAACTGGATTACTGGTATTCCATTTATCGACAATGCTCGTTTGGGCGACCAAAGCAAGTTGCCTGATGATTTGAAGACCAACAAGGGACACAACGTATTCTATTGCTTGCCTCTCATCCTTGGTCTTATCGGTTTGTTCTGGCAAACATTCCGCGGACGTCGTGGAGTTCGTCAGTTCTGGGTAGTATTCTTCCTGTTCTTCATGACAGGTCTTGCCATCGTGCTCTACCTCAACCAGAATCCAGCACAGCCACGTGAGCGCGACTATGCTTATGCTGGTTCGTTCTATGCTTTCGCTATCTGGTGTGGTATCGGTGTTGCTGCTATCATCGACTTGATAAAGAAACATCTCAAGCTCGACAGCATTGCCGTTACTTCCGTAGTATCTTTGGCATGTCTGCTCGTTCCTATCCAGATGGCAAGTCAGACTTGGGATGATCACGACCGTTCTGGTCGCTACACCTGCCGCGACTTCGGTCAGAACTATCTCATGACGCTTCAAGACAAGGGCAACCCTATCATCTTCACCAATGGTGATAATGATACCTTCCCATTGTGGTACAACCAGGAGACAGAGGGTGTGAGAACAGACGCAAGAGTCTGCAACCTCAGCTATCTGCAAACCGACTGGTATATCGACCAGATGCGTCGTCCTGCCTACGACTCTCCTTCTGTGCCTATCAACTGGCCACGATTGGAGTATTGCTCAGGCACCAACGAATATGTTCAGATTAATCCTTCGTTGAAGTCTCAGATTCTTGAATACTACAAGACAAACCCTGAGGAAGCAAAACAGGATTTCGGCGACGAACCATTCGAACTCAAGAACATCATCAAGTATTGGGTACGTGGTGGCAAGGGCGATATGCATGTCATCCCTACCGATACCGTATATGTCACCATCGATAAGGATGCTGTCAAGAAGAGCGGTATGATGATGGCAAGCGACTCTATCCCTGACAAGATGGTTATCTCGCTTGCTGGCAAGAGCGCTCTCTATAAGGGCGACCTCATGATGCTCGAGATGATAGCAAACTGCAATTGGACTCGTCCTATATATGTTGCCCTCACCGTTGGTGCAGAAAACTATATGAACCTTGGCGACAACTTCATCCAAGAAGGTCTTGCCAACCGTATCAGTCCTTTCACCACCAACAAGCCTGGTGCCAAGAACTTCGATACCGAGAAGACCTACAACAACATGATGAATCGCTATCGCTATGGTGGTCTTGACCAGAAGGGTCTGTATATCGACGAAACAGTGATGCGCATGTGCTACACCCATCGTCGTCTGTTTGCTCAGCTTGCCCTCGCTCTCATCTCTGAACAGAAGAACGATAAGGCACTGAAGGTATTGCAGAAGGCTGATAAGGTGATGCCAGACTACACCGTACCTTATAACTATATGAGTGGCGGTCTCGACTTTGCCAAGGCTTATGCTATCCTCGGCAAAAAGTCAGAGGCTTCAAATATCCTCGACAAGGTATGGCACAATGCCGTGCAGTATGCACAGTATTACCTCCAGCTCGAAGGCTCACGCTTCTCGCAGAGCCAGCGCGACTGCATGATTCAGCTTTCTATCATGAATCAGGCTTGCGAGGTTTACGCTATGCTCGACAAGACAAAGGCTGCAAAGGCTGGTCAAACCCTCGATGCTCTATATCGTATGTATGTAGGCAAGGGTGGCCACGCTGACGCACAGGAATAACAATCAACTTAGTTTCGCATATGAGAGGAGTTAAAGAATAAAAGGAGTTAAAGAAGTTAAAGCCATATGTCTCATGGCTAAAAAGCCAGCTAAAAACTCAAACAGAAAGACTAATGGCTTTAACTTCTAGCGACCGCAGGGAGCGATAACTTCTTTTAATTCTATAACTTCTGAGCTTGCGAAAGTTTAATAAAAGTAGAAGAATAATGCTTATAGAACAACCTGCTAAATGGTTGCGCTGGCTTTATCCCAGGGCGACTTGGAGAATGGATCCTAACGAACGTTCGGTTTACATAACGTTCGATGATGGTCCTATCCCCGAGTCGACCCCCTTCATACTGAAAACTCTTCGCGAACATAATGTCAAGGCTACCTTCTTTATGGTTGGCGAAAATGTGTTGCGACACCACGACCTCTACAATCAAATCATTGCCGAAGGTCATCAGGTGGGCAACCACACCTTCAACCATATCGGTGCTTACAAGCATTGGGCTGTAACATATATTTTCAATGTAACCCAAGCCAACGACATTATCCATGCCCACTTGTTCCGTCCGCCTCATGGATGGATGCGCCATAGCGTCTACTGGTGGCTATCTAAGAAATACCGTATCATCATGTGGGATCTCGTCACACGCGACTACTCTAAATGGCTTACTGCCAAAGATGTTGTCAACAATGTGAAACGCTACACACGCAATGGTTCCATCATCACTTTCCACGACTCACTGAAGAGCATCGACAAGTTGCACACCGCACTTCCCGAAGCTCTTACATGGCTAAAGGAACAAGGATATGAATTCAAGACTTTTGAATAATGACATCATAAAAGCCGAGGCCAAACGTCTCGGCTTTTTTGCATGTGGCATAGCAAAGGCTGAGCGTGTAGACGAAGCGGAAGAAAGATGTCTTAACCGATGGATTGCTGAAGGCAACTATGCCAACATGGAATACATGGCAAACCATACCGACATTCGCCTCGACCCTCGCCTACTTCTCAATGGTGCAAAAATCATAGTCTCTGTGGCTATGAACTATGCTCCCAAGACACCTATGCCCGATGGTCAACCGCAGATGGCGGCATATTCCTATGGTCTCGACTATCATGATATAGTACGCAAAAAGCTCTACGCTTTGGCTCAGAACCTTGGGCTCAACTATGATAAAAGCATCAAGGAACCTGAGAAACAAGAGTTTCGAGTATGCGTAGACACTGCTCCCATCCTCGAGCGCTATTGGGCTCAGAAAGCTGGCATTGGGTGGCAAGGCAGAAGCCATCAGCTCATCATTCCGCATGCTGGCACCATGTTCTTCCTTGGCGAACTCATCATAGCTGCCGAGGTTGATCATTACGACAAGCCTATGGAAAACCATTGTGGCAACTGCAGCAAATGTATTGATGCCTGCCCTACCAAAGCGCTTAATTCCGATGGCACCTTCTGTTCTGCTCGCTGCCTATCGTATATCACCATCGAAAGCAAACAGGCTGAGATATCTGATGACATTGCCCACATCATGGGCGACACCTTCTATGGTTGCGACCGTTGTCAGCAGGCGTGTCCTTGGAATAGGTTTGCCACTGCCACCGATATTCCTGAGCTACAGCCAAAACCTGAGTTGCTCGATATGACTTGGGAGAAATGGCAATCTCTCACAGAAGACGACTATCGACGACTCTTCAAGGGCTGTGCTGCCAAGAGAGCTAAATATGATGGCATCATGCGCAACATCAGAGCAATAACAAAAGCCAACGATAAAAACAACGAATAGCATACAAGCTTAAATATTTAACTAAAAAAAATGGAAAAAGAAATAGCAACATTCTTTCGCGACTTCGCTCTTCGCATTCTCACTATGGAGCATGCCGACCCCAATAGTCCTCGCGAAGTGAAGCAAGCATTAGTCAACCACTTTGAGGAAATTTATCCAGCCTTTGCCATGACCGAGGTCTTCAAGCTAAACTTCGAAAAGGCAGGTCACGACAAGATGGTGGAAGCCTACAAGGCAAACTTCTCGCTCCTACTCCTTGGCAAACTGCCTGAGGTGTAATTATCATCCTATAACCCAATAATCAGATTATGAACAACAAAGTAAAAGGATATCTGCTTGGCGCTGTTGCAGCTGCCTCCTATGGTACCAACCCTCTGTTTGCTCTTCCGCTATATGCCAAAGGCTTCAGTCCCGACTCGGTATTGTTTTTCCGTTATCTTTTTGCACTTCCTATATTGGCATTCATGCTTAAGTGGCGTGGACACTCTTTCCGTATCTCTCGTGCCGACCTCGTGCCATTGGTGATACTTGGATTAATCTTTGCCTTGTCTTCGCTCAGCCTTTTCCTGAGCTACAACTATATGGATGCCGGCATAGCCTCAACCATTCTCTTCGTTTATCCTATCATGGTGGCTGTCATCATGGCTATGTTCTTCCACGAGAAACTCACCATCCAAACCATGCTCTGTCTGCTTATGGCTATTGGCGGTATCGGCTTGCTATATCAAAACGAAAATGGTGCCACTCTCTCCTTTGTTGGCACAATGATAGTATTTCTCTCATCACTCTCTTATGCCATCTATATCGTAGCCATCAACCAAACTCGCCTCCACGATATGGTAACTCTAAAGGTTACATTCTATGTAGTGCTCTTCGGTTGGTTTCTGTTTGCTGGTCGCACCCTTATCTCTGGCGAGCTACAGGTACCTCAATCTAACGAGTGGTGGCTATGGGGCAACCTCATAGCATTGGCTGTGATGCCTACTGCAATATCTCTACTCTGCACCACAGGTGCCATACAATATATCGGCTCTACTCCAACCGCCATTCTCGGAGCCTTGGAACCGGTAACAGCCGTATTCTTTGGTGTAACAGTTTTTGGCGAACAACTCACCATGCGCAGCACCCTCGGTCTGATACTCATTATCGTTGCCGTAACCATTGTTGTTGCTGGCGGTGGCATCACCAAACACCTTGTTCGCTTCCGTAAGCTATTCCCAAGAATTATTAAAAAGGTAAAAAAGTAAAAGAGCGAAAGTTGGTTTGGGGTTGCGTTCGTCGCAGCTCGGCTGCGTCGCTTATCCAAAAAAGGTAAAAAGGTAAAAAAGGTGAAAAAGGAAAGGTAAAACCAACTTTTTTATTTACCTTTGCAACTAAATTTATAATAAACAGAAAATGAGAAAACTAACATACTTGATGTTGCTCCTCATAGGAGTTATCTTAGCGGCTTCATGCAACGACGACATGACTTATGCCGACCAGAAGAAGCGTGAACGTACTGCCATTGCTAAATTCGTTGCCGACTCGGCTATCCATGTCATCAGCGAAGAGCAGTTTGCTGCCAATGGCTATAAGACTGATGTTTCTAAAAACGAATATGTATTGTTCACATCCAAGGGTGTTTACATGCAGATTATCCGTAATGGTTGTGGCGAAAAGATAAAGGATGGCGAGACAGCCACCGTACTTTGCCGCTTCACTGAAAAGAACATCCTCACCGACTCTGTTCAGCTCACCAACGATATTCTCTATTATGGTTCTATCGTTGATAAGATGAACGTAACCAACAATAGCGGCACATTCACTGCCTCGTTCATCAATGGCGAAAGCCTTATGTTGGCACAGAATGGTAGTTCTTCCAATACTTCTGTATTGTCTGGCTGGCTCGTTCCTCTGCCTTATATTAATATCGGTAGACCAACTGCCATAACCGACGAGATAGCAAAGGTCAAGCTCATCGTGCCTCACGATATGGGTCATAGCAACGCCACTTCAAGCGTTTACCCTTGCTTCTACACTATCACCTACGAGCGCGGTAGATAAACGAACGACACATTATTATATACATATTACTATGACACTGATTAAATCTATTTCCGGTATTCGTGGCACCATTGGCGGACAGCCTGGTGATACACTCAACCCTTTGGATATTGTAAAGTTCACAACTGCTTACGCTACCTACATACGTCGCAACACCACTAATGGCAGCAACAAGATTGTTGTTGGTCGCGACGCTCGTATCAGCGGTCAGATGGTTTGCAACATCGTTTGCGGAACCCTCATGGGTATGGGCTATGATGTTGTTAACATCGGTCTTGCTACCACTCCTACCACCGAGCTTGCTGTAACAATGAGCAATGCCGACGGCGGTATCATCATCACCGCAAGCCATAATCCTCGTCAGTGGAATGCTTTGAAGCTTCTCAACAACAAGGGTGAATTTCTCAACAAGGCAGCAGGAAACGAGGTATTGGCAATTGCTGATAGCGAAGACTTCGACTATGCTGACGTTGACCATGTAGGCAAATATACTGAAGACAACAGCTTCGACCAGAAGCATATAGATAGCGTTTTGGCATTGCAGCTCGTTGATGTAGAGGCTATCAAGAATGCACACTTCAAGGTAGCTGTCGACTCTATCAACAGTGTTGGTGGCGTTATTCTTCCAAAACTTCTCGACAAACTTGGCGTAGAATATACATTCCTCAATGGCGAGGCAAACGGCGACTTCGCTCACAACCCAGAGCCATTGGCAAAGAACCTCACAGGCATCATGGATCTCATCGCTAAGGGTGGCTACGACATGGGTATCGTAGTAGACCCTGATGTAGACCGCTTGGCTTTCATCTGCGAAGACGGTAAGATGTTTGGCGAGGAATACACCTTGGTTAGCGTAGCCGACTATGTATTGTCACACACACCTGGCAACACAGTTTCCAACCTCAGTTCTACTCGCGCTCTGCGTGATGTCACCGAGAAGCATGGTGGCGTTTACTCTGCAGCAGCAGTTGGCGAGGTTAACGTAACAACTAAAATGAAGGAAGTTGGTGCCGTTATCGGTGGCGAAGGCAATGGTGGAGTTATCTATCCAGAGAGCCACTATGGTCGTGATGCCTTGGTTGGTATCGCCCTCTTCCTCTCAAGTCTTGCTCACAAGGGTTGCAAGGTTAGCGAGCTCAGAGCTTCTTTCCCTGAGTATTCTATAGCAAAAAATCGCATCGACCTCACTGCATCTACCGATGTTGACGCTATTCTTGTAAAGGTTAAGGAGATGTTTGCTTCTGACCCTACAGCAACAGTCAACGATATCGATGGAGTAAAGATCGACTTTCCTGACTCTTGGGTACATCTTCGCAAGAGCAACACCGAGCCTATCATCCGTGTATACAGCGAGGCTAACACCATGGACAAAGCCGACGAACTTGGCAAAAAGCTCATGGATGTTGTCTATGATATGACAAAGTAATAGGAAGTTTTTCTTCCTAACAAATACAAGTTGGAGCCACCTACTCCATACTGGGCAAGACATCTGCCTGCAACCTATGCGCAGTCAGAAGTCTTGCCCATATTATTTAGAATGATAATCTATGTAACTTGTGTCTTATGAACAATCTATATCTGCTACAATTTGCATGTTTTCTTTTCATGCTCTTCAATGCTCTCGTTCTGCTAATCACTCGCATGCAGGCGAAATGGATTAGCCCACGCTATGAGCGTTCGCGCAGGTTTGTGCTTGCAGGCATTATAGGTATGGCAGCCCAATTCTTCGCACAAATGTGCTATGGTTTCAGAGCCACCAACGATGCCATGGGAGCCACCATCAACATCCTTATCTATACTCCATGCTTTTCTCTTATAGCTTTGGGCATTTACCATATTGAGGCAACCCACATGCGCCGATGGCGAATATATGTGGTTAGTTCTGCCATCTATGCCGCCATCGTCACCAGTTTCGTCATTGGCTATTTCCAACACGACAGTTTGCATATAGGTAATTGGCTATATGTCATGCTCGCCTTGTTTGCCATCAATATGGTCTATTTCATTGTCTCTATCATCCAAGAAATGATAAAGAGGCGACGAATGCTGGAGAAACTTTCTGGCAGCGACATCCTACCCTACGTACGCTATTCGCAAGTCAGCGTGTTTCTTCTTTTCCTTATCGCCTTGATAATCCCATTGGCAATCCTTTTCACACCATTGTTATACATTGTGGGACCATTAGGACTTGTGTCTTTTCTTTTTTTCATACTTAGTTTCGTAGCCTTAGGCTATAGTTACGTACCAACAGAAGACATGCTCAACGAAGATGAACAACCAATTAGCGAGACTACAGACAATCACAACTCCACTGGTATAGAAGAAGCCAACGATTCTTGTCTGCATAGCGATAAGCGCGGAGAAGAAATACAGAAAAAGCTTGACGAATGGTGCGCAGTTTTGGGCTATAAGGATGGCAATGCCAACTTGCTTTCCCTATCCCATGCCATCAACGTTTCAAAGGAAGAACTATCGCTATACTTCGACCATTGTTTGAAAACTACATTCAGATTATGGCTAAGCGACATACGCTTCCGTGCCGCCAAAAAGATGATGATAGAATTTCCTAATTATAGCAACGACATCATCTCGTCTGAGTGTGGTTTCTCTTCGCGCACACATCTCTACCGCATATTCAAGGCACGAGAAGGCTGCACACCAACAGATTGGCGCGAACAAAATCGCTCCAACAACCATAAGGCGTAACCATCTATTTTTTGTATATCATCATAACGGCCGTTTTGAGCATCATAGCCAAAACGGTCGTTTTTTATGTCTAATTCAACAGAACAGGTACCAAGGAGACACCTTTTTAATAGCAAGGAGACACCTATTTGGTACCAAGGAGACACCTAAGCATAGGAAAGAGACACCTTGTTTCACTTCTTTTTTCTATTTTTGTACCATCTTCCTATTTTGTACCTCCAAGCTATAATCATCAACAATCATAAAATATAAAGCATGAAGAAAAAATACTATCTAAAACCACAAGTAGTGGTAGTGGAAACAGAGGCATGTTTGCTGTCAACAACCTCAACGCTATCAGTTAGCAATAAAAAGATTAATAACAGCAATGATCTGAAAAATGAGGGACTTACATTAGACTCTGAAGGAATTCTATGGGGTGAATAGCCTCAACAACACTCTGTTATCTATAAAACCAACCAAGTTGCCATAGCGCACAAAACTTAACAAAAACATTATATCATGATCAAGAAAATTACCCAATATCTATTACAGCGCCGATATGCGCTCTCGTTTCTGTTTATGCTCCTAATCTTACAGTCAACTTTAGCGCAGGTGCAAAACCCCGAAATGTATGCTAGATTTGACGAAAAAACACGCACTCTCACGTTCTATTATAATACGAACAAACAAAGTGGCGACTTTGAGATTAAGAATCAGAGTACACCAACTTGGGACAAGAAAAATACCGATATAAGAATCGTTAACTTTGACGAGAGTTTCAAAAACGCACGTCCAAAAAAATGTGAAGGATGGTTTAACGAATTCAGATTATTGGGAACTATCAATAACCTTAAATATTTAAACACATCGGAAGTCGTAAGCATGAAGTCTATGTTCGAAAACTGTAGATATCTCAAAAGTCTAGATCTTAGTAGTTTCGATACCAAAAATGTAGAAGATATGAGTTGTATGTTTAAAGGTTGCGAAAGACTTGAGACTATCTATGTTGGAGATGGATTCGATGTAATTCGTGTAGGACAGAGCGGTGACATGTTTAAAAATTGCAAAAACATTAATGGTGCTATCACCTATCAAGATAGCTCCACAGACAAATATGAAGCAAACTGGTATGGCTATTTTAGAAAGAAGGTTGGTATGAATGGTGATGAACCTATCGGTGCAGTGAACCATCCGCTTAAAATCAAATATTCATTGTCTTTATCCGACAGCAAAGCTTTTGAACTCTACGAAAACTGCATAGTTAATTCAGCTTCCTATAAACGATCTATGAAGTCGGAATGGGGAACTCTCTGTCTACCATTCACCATCAACATAACACATTGGTTAAACACCTGCAACTTCTACACCTTGAAGAATATTGGCAACGAAAGTGTTGTGCTCATGCTAATAGAGAATGGTACGGTAGAGGCAGGACAACCTGTTGTCATCCGCAATAAGGATAATACGAAGACAGAAATCCTCATCAGCAGTGTAACTAATACGCAAGTTGTAAAGGAACCAAAGAATACAAACACCGGCAACCGCTTGATGGGAACATTCACCAATATGGAGCTTGCCGACGACTGCTATTTCATTGCCAACAACCAGTTCCGTCTTGTAAGCAACTACAAGCCTGCTACCTCTGGAGTTAAATTGGCAGCGTTCCGTGCATACATCCAACCACAGAAGACTAACGTTAAGCATGCGCCATCGCTCAACATCAGCGTAGATGAAGAGACCACAGGTATAGAAACATCAAATGTCCTCGACTTGCTCAACGATAAAGAAGCAGAATACTATGATGTAAATGGTCGTCGCATCCAAAATTTGCAGAAAGGAATAAACATCGTAAAGAAGGGAAACAAGACTATGAAAATCGTATGCCGCTAAAACGCTTAAAGTAATCAACTAAAATCGTGTCAACGTGAATTATAAATAAGTAATAACTGAGTCAACTCGTATTACAAATAAAGCTTAAAGTGGTCAACTAAAATAGTTAAATCACAAATCGTTAAACCACAAGCGCGGTTTTTAGCGCAAAAAAAATGAAGTAAGCTTCGATGCCAAATGAAGCAGGCTTCGTTGGCCATCGAAGCCTACTTCATTTTTTGTGGTAAATATCCAAAAAAGACAAAGCTCTATAAATGCTTCTTCCCTTGAGGTTCGTGGCATTATTATGTTATTCAAATTAGGTTCGAGAAATCGCCTAATTAATATCGACAAATCAGCTTGTTAATATCGATATTTCACCTAACTCTAATCGCTTAAGCAGCCTGTCAAATCGAATCTATGCTTGCTGTCAAATCTTGCTTTGCTTACTATCAAATATATCTTTGCTTACTGTCAAAGGTTGCTTTGCTTACTATCAAACCAATTCATTTTTAATCTCAGCTTGCCTGAAAGATTTTACTTTCACTACTAACTGAGATTGTATTTGTTGTTTTAAAAACTCAAATGTTGTCTTTTTACCCCCCCCAAAAAAAACAAAGTAAAAACAAAAAACAAATTGCTTTGCAGTATCAGCAAAAAGGGTTAAATTTGCAACATATACAATATAAAGAGCCTCACACCCAAACAGCCTCACCCCCGCCCCCTCTCCAAAAGAGAGGGGAGTGGATAGCCTTTGTGGTTAAAAATTTCCCCCCCCCTTAGGGTAATTACTCCCCTCCCTTTGGGGGAGAGGTCGGGGGAGAGGCTGTTATATATAATTATTAACAATATACAAGCAATAAACCACTATGAACGATATACAACAGCAAACTACTGTTAACATCCAAGAGAAAGCAAACCTTATTTGGGCTATCGCCGACAAACTGGTGGGCGTGTACAAACCTCAAATGAGCCCGATGGGCTCTGCAGCTTGCGTTTCTTGCTTGAAGATTTAATACACATTCGGTAGATTCGCACAATTACTTCCCGTTGGTCAGTGGGTCTACGACAAATCTCGTGTTCTTTAAAAATATAAATCCGTGTTGTCGGTGGAATCTGTGTTGGCAACCACAAGCAGGTCATGATGAATGTCGAGGTATAGCTTCCCAGGCTGATTGTTGCAACTATTACACATGAAATATCCATTTGACCATTTATTTGGCTATATGAAAAAAAAGGTTTATATTTGCGATAGAATAACTAAAACGATACTATTATGGATACTTACTTTCTTTTGTCAGCGGTGTTCTTCGTATTGCTTATCTTGTTTCAGGCCTTGCAAACTGTAGGTGAAAAGGTAAACAAGATAGCGAATACCTATGGTGTGCCTAAGGAAAAGCCACAGCCATACGTTAAGAGCGAGCCTAAGGTTGAAATAGCTAAAGAAGAAAGCAAGAAACCTGAGGATGACAACTCCTTCGCTCAAAGATGCAAGCGACAAATTGAATACGAGAAAACTCTTGCTCCAGGCTCTGAAGAATTAAGGAAAGCTCGAGAAGACTTTGAAAAAGCATATTTAGAGGAGCGCGAGAGTGTAAGAGTGAAAATGTGCGAAGGATACGATGCAAGCATAAAATATATAAAAGAGTCTCCAGAATATTGTGCCGGTATAGAACAATTTCATAAAAAAAGCAATTTATATATATCCATGGGAAGTGATTTTGTTAACTATACGAGGTGCAGACCTTGATTTTGTATTTTCCCTATATAAACATAAGTGCTACATTTGGCTTATAAACCAAATGTAGCACTTTTTATATGGCAACAACCCAGACTTTTATGATTTTTCATACACACAAGAAATATTTTATGTATCTTTGCAACACTAAAGTGAATATGGGAGGCTCCGGCGCCCACAGGCACTATAAAAAAGATTTTTAACTCCGACTAGTAATAGCCGGAGTTTTTTTTATTTGTCGGATGATTCGTATTGTCGTTAATTGTTCGTATTGTCGTTAATATAAAATAGCAGTATTATGAAAAAATAGAATCTTGTAGTCCCAATTACGTCCGAGTATATAAACGAAAAAGTCCGAAAGCTTATCTACATTAGCTTTCGGACTTTATAGTTGCGGAGGCAAGACTCGAACATGCGACCTCCAGGTTATGAGCCTGGCGAGCTACCAACTGCTCCACTCCGCGATATTACCATTAAGTCAATTCTTGAGATATCAGCGATTGCTGTATTTCTGAATTGCGGGTGCAAAGGTACAACGATTATTTGATATAACCAAATATAATTGCAACTTTTTTGTATTTTAACTGTAAAAAGGCTGAAATACGTAATTTTTCTTGCATAAGTCGTAGAAATAATCTACTTTTGCACATATCAACTCATTGTGCAAACAAAATAGAGGAAAGTAGCATGTCAATCTCTAAAACACGACAGACACTTGTGGATGTGGCACGACAGTTATTCGCTAAGAATGGTGTTGCCAATACTACAATGAACGACATTGCCCAGGCTTCGGGCAAGGGTCGCAGAACACTATATACCTATTTTAATAGGAAGGAAGACGTATATAATGCTGTCATAGAATCGGAATTGGAGCGACTAAGCGACAAGCTCGACGAGGTTGCAGCAAAGAAGATTCGTCCGCAAGACAAGATAATAGAGCTGATATACACACACTTGAGCATGATTCGCGAGACCGTGGTTAGAAACGGCAACTTGCGAGCAGAGTTCTTCCGCAATATCTGGACTGTGGAAAAGGTGCGCAAGAACTTTGATGAAGACGAGATGGAGATATTCCGCAAGGTTTATGCTGAGGGTGTGGCAGAAGGCGAGTTCGACCTTGAAGACATAGAGCTCGTTGCCGACATCACACACTATTGTATCAAAGGCTTGGAGGTGCCATTCATATATGGCAGACTTGGTCATGGGCTGACAGAGGAATCGAGCAAGCCACTGGTTGCCAAAGTGGTTTATGGTGCTTTGGGCAAGAGAGGAGTGATAAAATAAGTATATATATAATAAGGTATATAAATAGAAGGTATTAACTATATTTACATAACAAATTTTTAAAATGGGATTACTTACAGGTAAGACAGCACTCATTACAGGTGCCGCACGTGGTATCGGCAAGGCCGTAGCCATGAAGTTTGCTAAGGAAGGTGCTAACATAGCTTTCACCGACCTCGTATTGAACGATGATATGAAGGCAGGTCTCGAGGCTACTCGTCAGGAGATTGAGGCTTTGGGCGTAAAGTGCTTGGCATATGCAGGCAACGCTGCAGACTTTGCAGAGACAGAGACTGTTGTAAATAAGATTAAGGAAGACTTTGGCTCAATCGACGTATTGGTAAACAACGCTGGTATCACCAAGGACGGTTTGATGCTTCGTATGTCAGAGGCTCAGTGGGATGCTGTATTGAACGTAAACTTGAAGAGTGCGTTTAACTTTATCCACGCTTGTGCTCCTATCATGCTCCGTCAGCGCAGCGGTTCTATCATCAACATGTCGAGCGTTGTAGGTGTTCATGGTAACGCAGGTCAGTGCAACTACTCAGCTTCAAAGGCTGGTATGATTGGTTTGGCAAAGAGTATCGCTCAGGAGCTCGGTCCTAAGGGTGTACGTGCTAACGCTGTTGCTCCTGGTTTCATTGAGACTGCTATGACAGCTCAGTTGCCAGAGGATATTCGCAAAGACTGGATGAAGAAGATTCCTCTTCGTCGTGGTGGTCAGGTTGAGGACATCGCAAATGTTTGCTTGTTCTTGGCTTCTGATATGTCAAGTTATGTATCTGGACAGGTTATCCAGATTGATGGCGGTATGAACATGTAATAATAATACCAACAGAAAAAAATATTAGGTATTAAAAGATCATTATGACCGTAGTCTACGAAGACAACCATATCATCATTGTCTATAAAGAGAGTGGTGAGATAGTTCAGGGAGACAAGACTGGCGACAAGCCATTGTCTGAAACGGTGAAGGAATATATTAAGGAGAAGTACCAAAAGCCGGGGAATGTGTTCCTCGGCGTGGTACATCGCCTTGATCGTCCTGTTTCGGGGCTTGTGGTGTTTGCCAAAACATCGAAGGCTTTGTCAAGACTGAACGAGATGTTCCGCAAAGGAGACGTACACAAAACTTACTGGGCTATAACGAAAGAAGCCCCACGCCAGATGGAAGGAGATATGGAAAACTGGCTGGTGAGAAACGAGAAGCAGAACAAAACCTATGTTTACGACCGAGAGGTGCCAAAGTCGAAGAAGGCACGGTTGAGATATAAGCTGATAGCAAGTACGGATAATTATAACTTGCTGGAAGTAGAACTGCTAACAGGAAGACACCACCAGATAAGAAGCCAGTTGGCACACATGGGATGTGCTATAAAGGGCGACTTGAAATATGGAGCTAAACGCTCAAATCCTGATGGTAGCATATCGCTACTGTCGCATCATGTTGAATTTGTTCACCCTGTATCGAAAGAATTAATTTCTCTCGATTCTCCCCTACCCGACGACAATCTGTGGAGGGCTTTGGCTGCAGGAGTGAAGAAATAACGATAACCTACAAATAACATCTATGAAGAAAATACTCAGAGGCTGTGGCATAGCAATATCGGTGCCAATAGTGCTGCTTGTTCTATTGTCTGTATTGTTTTACTTTCCCCCTTTTCAGAACTGGGCTGTAAGACAAGTGGCAGAATATGCTTCTGAAGAAACAGGGATGAATATCTCTGTAGACAAGGTGCATCTTGTTTTTCCTTTAGATTTAGGTGTTGAGGGCGTAAGAGTGACACGCCCTATAGAGAACAACCTTTCTGATGTCGACACTATTGCCGACATCAGAAAGGTTGTTGCTGATATACAGCTATTGCCATTATTGCAAAGCCGTGTGGAGATAGACGAGCTATCGTTTAACGATATGAAGCTCAACACCACCGACTTTATAGCCCAGGCAAGGGTTAAAGGAAACATAGGTACACTTAGCTTGAAAGCCCACGGCATAGACCTTGGTGCAGAAACCATGAACCTTGACGAGGCATTGCTCGACAAGGCTAACGTGGATATTGCACTGACGGATAGCGTGCCTGAGGATACTACTGAGAGCGAAAACTTCTGGAAGATAAACGTTGGGAAGTTGGCGATAAAGCAAACAAACATTGCTTTGACAACTCCTGGCGACACTATGTCGGTAGGCTTAGGAATAAAGAAAGCAAACATAGAGAAAGGATTCTTCGATTTATACAAAGCTATATACAAGGTAGGCTTAGTAGATTGGCGAGGAGGCTATATTGCCTACGACCAAAACTTTGAGCCAAAGGCTAAGGGACTGGATGTGAACCATATAAGGCTCGACAACATGGCTTTATCGATAAAGGATATCGCTTATTGCAGTCCAAACCTCGACATGAATATCAGAGCTTGTGCATTCAAAGAGAAATCGGGTATAGAGGTTTCGAATATCACAGGCGCTATAGGCTTGGACTCTACGAAGTTGAAGTTGCCATTGATAACACTGAAGACTCCATATTCGGAGGCTTCGGCTAAGCTAACAATGGATCTCAATGCCTTCGACGACGAGAATCCTGGCGCATTGCATGTGAAGCTACATGGCGCATTGGGCAAGAAGGATTTGATGATCTTTATGGCTGATATGCCAACAGCTTTTAAGCGCCAATGGCCTTATAATCCACTGGCGATAGATGCCATTGTGCATGGCAACATGAGGAAGATGGAGATTGACAACCTGGCTATGGAACTGCCTTCTGCTATGAAGCTGAAAGCATCTGGACAGGCTTGGAACATCAATGACATGGACCATCTAAAAGCTCATGCCAACATAGAGGCAAAGACATATAACCTGAAATTTGCCACTACCCTACTCGACAAGAGCGTGGCAAAGATGATAAACATACCAAGTGGCATAGCGCTGAAGGGTAAGGTGGATGTTGACGGAAAGAAGTATGCCACAGCATTCAACATATCAGAGGGCAAGGGAAGCGTAGGCGGAAAGGCATCAATAAACCTTGCCAACAACAGCTATAAGGCAAATATAAAAGCAAGAAGTCTACAGCTACAACACTTCACTCGCGGACTTGGACTATCGCCACTTACTGGCGAGGTGGCTGTTGCCGGCAAGGGCTTCGACATGATGTCGCCAAAGACAAAGCTCGAAGCAGATATCAATCTGTCGCAATTCTCATACCAAGGCTATAACCTTGACGGCATTAAGGGAAATGCGTTGGTGAACAATGGTAAGATAGCTGCCGATATCGTGAGTGACAATAAGGTGATAAATGGCAATATTGCATTGAATGCTCTTACCAATGGTAAGGAAATTACAGCATCGTTGGCATGTCAGCTGCATGAGCTCGACTTGTTTAAGATGCGACTTGTGGAGAGTCCGCTAAAGATTTCTATGAGCACACAGCTCGAAGTGAGCTCAAACCTCACTAACGACCATAGAGCGCAAGGAACAATACGCAACATACTGATACAGGATAAAGACGGAGAATACACACCTGAGGATATAGACTTGGACATTCTGGCTCTCCGCGATACCACTCATGCCATTGTAAACACCGGCGACTTCCATCTGAATATGGATGCAAGTGGTGGCTACGAGATGTTGATGGATAAGCTGATGAGTGTGTCGGACGAGGTAATGAAGCAGATGAAGGACAGATATATTGACCAAAGTAGGTTGAGAGAGCGTCTGCCTAATGCAAGAATCAGTTTCTCATCGGGCTCTAATAATATTTTTGCTCGACTATTGAAGCACTATGGCATGGAATGCAAGAGCATAGACATGGATATGGCATCGTCGCCTATAGCCGGACTGAATGGTTATGCTAACGTAAACTCCATAACCGTGGGTGGCATACTCATTGATGCAACGAAGTTTAGCGTCAAGTCGGACGAGACTGACGTGAAATACAGCATCCAGGTGAAGAACAACAAGAACAATCCTGACTATGTGTTCAACGCTATAGTCGATGGTACAATAACGGAACGTGGAACTACCATAGAATCTAAACTCTATGACTGGAAAAACCGACTGGGACTATCAGCAAACATGGCTGCCAACATGGAGGAGAATGGTATAAAGATATCATTCGTTGGCGACGACCCTGTGTTGGGATATAAGAAGTTTGGCGTGAATAATGACAACTACATCTTCCTTGCCGAAGACAACCGTGTGTCGGCAAACTTGAAGATGAAGGCTTCTGACGGTACTGGTCTGCAGATATATACCAACGACGCAAACGAGGATGCACTACAGGACATAACGCTGAGTGTGAACAAGTTGAACTTGGACGACATCTTTGCATTGCTGCCTTTCACTCCTAATATGACAGGTGTGCTGGATGGCGACTTCCATGCTATACAGACCAAGGAGGAGCTATCGTTATCATCTACGCTACAAGTAGCAAACATGGTATACGAGGGATGCAAGATGGGAACTGTAGGTACGGAGTTCACATATATGCCGAAGTATGATGGTTCGCATTATGTTGACGGTGTGCTGATGCACAACGGCGAAGAGGTATGCACACTTACTGGTACATACATATCAGAAGGCGACGGACATTTGGATGCTTCGTTAGGATTAGACCATACACCATTATCATTGGTAAATGGTTTTATTCCAGAGCAGCTATTCGGACTAAAGGGATATGGCGAAGGCGGACTAACAATAAAGGGTTCGCTAACGAAGCCTGAGGTTAATGGCGAGGTGTATCTCGACTCGGCATATCTGTATAGCCAGCCTTATGGCGTGGAATTGCGTTTCGACAACGACCCTGTGACTATCACTAACAGCCGACTACTCTTTGAGAACTTCGAGATGTATTCGCATAACGACAAGCCATTGGTGGCAGCTGGATATGTTGACTTCTCAGACCTCGACAATATGTATGCCGACATAAAGATGAAGGCAGAAAACTTCTTGCTCATAGATTCTAAAGAGAACCTTCGCTCGGAAGCTTATGGCAAAGCATACGTAAACTTCTATGCAAGAATGCAGGGAGCGATAGACAACTTGCAGATGCGAGGAAAGCTGGATGTGCTGGGTTCTACAGATATGACATATGTGCTGAAGGATAGCCCTATAACCACAGACAACCAGTTGGAAGACTTGGTGAAGTTTACAAACTTTGCCGATTCTACAACCATGGATATAGAGCGTCCACCATTGAATGGCTTCAGCATGGACATGAACATAAGCATCAACGAGAGTGCTCATATTCTATGTGCACTGAATGCCAATAAGTCTAACTATGTAGACCTTATTGGTGGTGGCGACTTGAGGATGAAATACAACACCATCGACGAACTGTCGCTACGTGGTAGATATACTCTCAACAATGGCGAGATGAAATATTCATTGCCTGTGATTCCATTGAAGACATTCGTTATTCAGGATGGTAGCTATGTGGAGTTTACTGGCGACCCTATGAATCCACGACTCAATATCACAGCACTTGAGGATACTAAGGCTACAGTGTCGGATGCCAATGGCAACAACCGCTCGGTAGACTTCAAATGTGGCGTGATAATAACAAAAACGCTGGAGGATATGGGACTTGAATTCGTGATATATGCGCCACAAGACATGTCGCTGAGCAACGAGCTCAACACCATGAGCACCGAAGAACGCGGAAAGATTGCTATCACCATGCTTACCACAGGTATGTATTTGGCAGACGGCAATACCAATAGCTTCTCTATGAACTCGGCATTAAACTCATTCTTACAGAGTCAGATTAATGGTATTGCGGGTAACGCATTGCGCACACTCGACCTAAGTTTCGGACTCGACAACACTACCGATGCAACGGGAAATGTGCGTACCGACTACTCATTCAAGTTTGCTAAACGATTCTGGAACAACAGATTGAAGATTATAGTAGGCGGAAAGCTATCTACAGGCTCGGATGTGGCAAACCAAAACGAGACTTTCTTTAATAATGTGCAGTTTGAATACCGTTTGAACGAAGCTTCAACACAATATCTAAACGTGTTCTACAACCGCGACAGCTACGACTGGCTCGAAGGTAACATTGGTGAATATGGCGGAGGTTTCATCTGGCGAAGAAAACTGCAAAACTTCAAGGATATCTTCAGATTTAAGGATGTGAAGACACCTATCATCATGTCGACAGACTCTACTAAAAGCACACAAAAATGAATAAAATAATAAGATTTCTCTTAACTATAGCCGTTAGCTCAGCGCTCTTTGCTTGTTCGTCGACAAGCGAAGTGCCTGAAGGCGACAGACTGTATACAGGTCTGGAGCCTATAAAATATACCGACTATGAGAGCAACGAACACTTTACTGCCACTCAAGAGGAAATAGAGGCAGCACTCGACTGTCCACCGAATGGAGCAATATTTGGTAGTAGCTATTATCGTTCTCCTTTCCCTTACAGCTTGTGGATATGGAATGCTTTCCATGAGTCGGAATCACCTATAGGCAAATGGGTTACAAAGACTTTTGGTAATCAGCTAGTATTGATGAGCTGGGTGAATCCTGCGCTTAGAGCTTCGGTTGCGCAATCACAGTTGCGCAATCATGGATATTTCCGTGGTACTGTGAACTACGAGGAGAAACCATATTCTAAACATCCTAAAGCAAAGATAGCATATCATGTGGATTGTGGTCATCTGTTTACTATCGACACCGTGACTTATTCCAACTTTCCTTTGAATGCCGACTCGCTGATAGCGGCATCGGCTGATGAAGCAAAGATTAAATCAGGCTCGCCTTTTGATGTGGTATCGCTTGATGCTGAACGCAATCGCTTGAGCAACTTGTTTCGCAACAACGGATATTATTATTATCAACCATCATATGCATCATATCGTGCCGACACGGTGAACACTCCAGGCAAGGTGAAGCTGGATGTGGAGTTGGCTGACAATCTGCCAGAAAAGGCATTGAAGAAATGGTATATTGGTAATATCAGCATCAACCTAAGACGAACCTTTATGGAGGAATTGAAGGATTCCATCCATTACTATTTCTTCCATGCTTATTTCAATGGCAAAAAGCCACCTGTAAGACCAAGGGTGATAATGAGCGACATGAAACTTAGACATGGTCAGCCATACGACTACTCTAAGCATACGGAATCGAACAACAGAATAGCAAGCAAGGGTATGTTTTCGTCGGTAGACTTCCAGTTTACTCCTCGTGATACCACTGCAGCTTGCGACACTCTCGACTTATTGCTAAACTGTGTTTTCGACAAGCCATACGACTTCTATGTAGAGACAAACTACAAGGGCAAGACGACCGGACGTATGGGACCTGCAATGACTATAGGTTTCACTAAGAGAAATGCTTTCCGTGGTGGAGAGAAGTTGGATATCAACCTCAATGGATCATACGAATGGCAAATGGGACACTCTATGTCGGGTTCGGCTGACGATGCTCACTCGTATCAATATGGCGCTGATGCATCGTTGGAATTTCCACGTCTGTTGGTACCTTTCTTAAAGCGTCGTAGATATAATGTCACTCCTTCTACATTGCTCAAGGCATCATCGAATGTGATAAACAGAGCTGGATTCTTTAAGCGCCATGTGGTATCTGGCGAGCTTACATATACTTTCCAACCATCTGCTACTTCTATGCACATGTTCTCACCTCTCACTCTGCAGTACGACTATATGTCGAGCCATTCGGCAAAGTTTGATTCGGTGTTGAATACAAGTGCTTATCTTCAGGTATCAATGAAAGACCAGTTTGTGCCTAAGATGAAATACACATATATGTATACCAGTCCGGAGAAATATCGCAATCCTATATTCTGGCAGATGTCTATTAGCGAGGCTGGTAACATACTTTCTACCGGCTATCTTGCTTTCGGTCATAAATGGAACAGCAAGGACAAGAAGATGTTTAAGAATCCTTATGCCCAATTCTTTAAAATTGAGACTGATTGGAGAAAGAAATGGAGCATTAACGACCACGACCAATTTGTGGCTCATGCTGCTGCGGGAATAATATGGAGCTATGGCAACTCGTCGGCAGCACCATATAATGAACAGTTGTATGTAGGTGGTGCCAACAGCATTCGTGCCTTTACGATGCGTACAGTGGGTCCTGGTGGATATATGCCAACAGAGGCTACAACATCATATCTTGACCAAACGGGAGATATGAAGTTGCTCTTCAACCTTGAATACCGACCACGATTGTTTGGCAATCTGTATGGAGCAGTATTCCTTGATGCTGGTAACGTGTGGTCGTTGAAGGACAACGACTATAGACCAGAGAGCAAGTTTGAGTTTAAGAACATGTTTAGCCAAATGGCTATGGGCACAGGTGTAGGCTTGCGCTACGACCTCGACTTCTTCGTTATCCGCGTTGACTGGGGTATCGGTCTGCATCTGCCTTATAAGAGTGGATTCTATAATGTGCCAAGCTTTAAGAAGAGCCAGACGCTACATTTGGCTATTGGCTACCCATTCTAAGGCAATTCTGCTACTTATCAACAAAAAAAGGAATACATAACATCAAAAAACTATGCCATTGCTGTCAAAGTAACGAAAAAAGTATTACCTTTGCAGAGTATACAAAGTATGGTCTTATGGTTTTCTTATAAAAGCCATTACAACCTAATAAAAAGGTAGATTTACTTTTCAAACTAACATATTTAACATATAGTATTATGAAACCAACATTATTACTCCTTGCTGCTGGTATGGGCAGCCGTTACGGAGGTTTGAAACAGTTGGACGGTCTGGGTCCAAACGGTGAAACCATCATGGATTATTCTATTTACGATGCTATTCAGGCAGGCTTCGGTAAGATTGTTTTCGTTATCCGTCGTGATTTCGAAGAGCAGTTCCGTGAGCAGGTATTGTCTAAATACGAAGGTCACATCCCAGCAGAGCTCGTATTCCAGAGCCTTGACGCTCTTCCAGAGGGATTCTCTGTACCAGAGGGTCGTGAGAAGCCATGGGGAACAAACCATGCTGTACTTATGGCAAAGGACGTTATCAAGGAGCCTTTCTGCGTTATCAACTGCGACGACTTCTATAACCGTGATGCTTTCAAGGTTATCGGCAAGTTCCTTTCTGAACTTCCAGAGGGTTCAAAGAACAAGTATGCAATGGTAGGTTTCCGCGTAGGTAACACTCTTAGCGAGAATGGTACCGTAGCTCGTGGTATCTGCTCAAAGGACGACAAGGGCAACCTTACAACTGTTGTTGAGCGTACAGAAATCATGCGCGTAAATGGTCCTGTTTGCTACAAGGACGAGAATGGCGAATGGGTAGCAGTAGAAGACAACACTCCTGTTTCTATGAACATGTGGGGCTTCACTCCTGACTATTTCGAGCATTCTGAGGAATATTTCAAGGAGTTCCTTGCTGATCCAAAGAATATCTCTAACCTCAAGGCTGAGTTCTTCATTCCATTGATGGTAAACAAACTCATCAACGAGAAGACTTCTACTGTTCAGGTTCTTGATACTACAAGCAAGTGGTTCGGTGTGACATACGCTGCTGACCGTCAGGATACAGTTGATCGTATTCAGAAACTCATCGACGAGGGCGTTTATCCTTCAAAACTATTCTAATGCTGAAAAATATCTTAACTGATAAAGAAGCCGCTACCCTCAAAGAGAAGATAGCGGCTTCTTCTCGTATAGTGATATGTGCACATAAGTCGCCAGATGGTGATGCCATGGGCTCTACTTTGGCATGGGCAGAATATCTGCACACATGCTTTGGCAAAGAGGTTATAATAGCAATGCCTGATGCTTTCCCTGACTTCCTTTCATGGATGCCAGACAACGAGAAGATACTTCGATACGACAAGCATCAAGAACGCATTTCACAAGCTTTCAAAGAGGCTGACCTTGTGTTCTGCCTTGACCTCAACCAGCCAAGCAGACTGCAGGATATGGAAAAGGAATTAGTGGAATGCAAAGCCGAAAAGGTGCTCATAGACCATCACATGGGACCGGCTATCGATAGCATTGTAACTGTATCACACGAGGAGATGAGCTCAACATGCGAACTAATATTCCATATCGTTTGGCAATTAGGTGGGTTTGATAAACTCGATAAGAAATTCGCAACTAACCTATATTGCGGTATGATGACAGATACTGGCGGATTTACATATAATTCCAACCGCCCTGAAATATTCTTCATCATCTGCCAACTGCTCACAAAGAATATAGATAAAGACAAGATATATCGAAACGTATTCAACAACTATAGCTCTTGGGCTATCAGACTGCGTGGATATATAATGAGCCAGAAGCTTAACGTATTTGAGGATCTGCATGCCTCATATTACGCTCTATCACGCCAAGACATGAAAGACTACCACTTCATAAAGGGAGACGCAGAGGGACTCGTAAATGAGCCTCTACGCATAAAAGGTATGAAGATGTCTATCTCATTGCGCGAAGACGATAGAAAAGATAATTGCATTTGGGTTAGCTTGCGCTCTGTCGACGACTTCTCGGTAAACGAAGTTGCACAGAAATTCTTTAATGGTGGCGGACATTTCAATGCCAGCGGAGGTCACCTCGATTGCTCTTTAGCTGAGGCTGAAAAAATTACACGACAAGCAATAATGTATTATGCAGATAAGCTTAAGATATAATCAATATTGATAAGCGTAAACAGTAATTAAAAACAAAATAGCCAAGAAACGCAAAAGCTTTTCTTGGCTATTTTTATTTAATGATATTAATCATTAGATTTCAACACACACATCACCTTTTCATAATAACGCTGTGTTCTCTTCTTACTAAAGTTGTTTCCTCCATTCCAAGCCCTAATGGCTTTTTCTACATTATTCTCCTGATTAAACTGCGATTGCATCAGCAGGAACATTTCCTTTGACTTTTGCAAGCTAAATCTATCAGAAAGCTTATAACGCTTTTTTTGATTGCGGCTGCGAAGAATGTTATTACATTCTGCAACCAAGATTGGGGTAATCTGCATTGCGCCGACAGAATTGCCGCTCTTAGCTCTTGTGTCCCCATTGCTTTCTACTTCAATAATAGCATCAATAACAGGCTGCCAATTGAAAGTAGAAGACTCTTTAGCAGATGCAGAAATCTGCGAAGTTAGTACAAAAATAAATAGAATACATAGTCTTACAATCTTTTCCTTAAAATTCATAATTTGAGTTTTATGGAGTTTTCAGAGTTCATCACGAACGCAAGAGACCAAGTACAAAAACACAAGTACTCTAAACTCAAATAGTCTCAACTCCGTTAGATACCTTAGCGAATAACATCTCGTAATTTGAGTATTGAGAATTGCTATCCTTATTCTTATCGTGTGCAAAGGTACGAAAATTTCTTCAATTACACAAAGCGTTTACAGTTTTTAAGACTTTTGTACATTATTCAATAAATTGATAATCAATCAATTGCAGAAATAGCTATTGTTAATTAGCGTATGTTATAGGGAATATAAGTGACTGAAAATTTGGTATTTACCGATAATTGTTGCAATATTGAATGGCTAAATATCATTAGCTATTTAACCAATGAGGGTGTGTCAAAATTCACACCCTCTTTTAAAATATCACAAAGCCCGAACT
>ERZ1034976.81-NODE-81-length-81901-cov-14.753354_pt1 | contig 81901 bp, 113 predicted proteins | sample MGYA00520623_ERZ1034976 | MGnify/ENA primary metagenome ERZ1034976 (study PRJEB33766, sample SAMN09781774) | gut metagenome | biome: gut microbiome | host: Homo sapiens | place: Madagascar | study: EMG produced TPA metagenomics assembly of the PRJNA485056 data set... | reverse complement strand
CTGCTTTTGCTCTCACTCAGCGTTCTGTCGATGTTCGATAGCAGATTGTTGTAATCCAGTTTCATTCTCATGGTTTTTTTCCTCCATCTTCGGCTTTGCCAACGGCCTGTATATCGTCTGCACGCCCTTCATCTGCGGCGTCAGCCAAACGCACCACATGACATCCATCAATGGGCTGCCGCCGTGGTCGTCCTTGAAAAAGAAGTCCGGCCTCCATGTCAGGGGCAGAATGTAACTGGGCGGGAACTCATCAAACAGTTTGGCGCGGCTGGCAGCGTGCCAATACTGCGATTTCAGCAGAAACGCGAAGGGCCGTCTGAGGGACGCTGCCTTGCGGATGAACTGTTCCGCCAGCTTGAACGGCGGATTGGTGATGATCCAGTCGAAGCTGGCGTGCCACTCCAACGAATCCGCTGCATCCAGGAAATCCAGCCCCGTGGAGATGTCGGTGCCTGACACATGCTCGTATCCGCAGTTCTGGATGGCCTTGACCATATCTCCCTCACCTGCTGCTGGCTCCCAGATCACCGTGTTTCCCGGCAGACGGAGGAAGTCCAGCAGCGCCACCGTTACCTCCGGCGGCGTCGGGTAAAAATCCGACTCGCGCCTGCCAATCGCGCTGTTGCCGCCCGCTATGCGGCTCGCCTGTAAACTATCCATGCTGTCCTCCTTACGGTCTGTACCAGCCAATATAGTGGCGCTCATAGAAGATAAACCGGATACCCAGCAGGCACAGATAGGTGATCTTCGGATTCTCTACGCTTCTCTTAAACACTTCTTTTTCCCTCCGTTTTCTTTCATAAGGACAAACTCAGGTCAAAGCGCGAGAAGACCCAGCGCAAGCACTTGATCAGGTCCGCCTTGCTGACGCTGTTGTGCGTCGCCATGTTGACGACGTTCTCAACGGCCAGCGCCTTGGACTTCTCGGCAATGTTGGGGTCATCCAGATGGTTCTTCACGACCTCTATGGAATCCGCCAACGATAGGTTGTAGGTTGGAAAGCTCACTGTTTTCATGTTCGATATCTCTCCTTCACAACTACGGCGCATAACTCACCGTCCGGACACCTTTCCTCACTTGCACAACTCTTTGTGATAAGGCACTCATAGTAGAACTTGCTCTCTTTTGTGACAACACCGATTACGCGATCACCTAAAGCCTCTGGAACAGTCAGGGGAATTCTCATTTCTTCTCCGGTTTCGTCGCCATCTGGTGCATCATTCTTTGGCGGATGACATTCCGCTTGCGTAAGTGCGCACATCAGAAAACCAAGCCCAAACAGCGCCAGCGCCTGCAAAATGGCGCGTACAATCGTCAGTGCTTCTCCCACATTCATCTCCTCCTTTACCACCGAACTACCTTTGTCGGTATCGGTTTGATCTTCAATTCTTTCAATGGATTGGGCTTTACAGCCGGTATCAGCCAATCGCTTCCGCACACATAGCATTTGACAAACCTCATTCTCCCGTGGTCGCAGGAAAGCTCAAGGCAGTGTTCGCTGCATCGGCAGGACTGACCCGTGCCATAGGATGTCCACAGCTGTCCCGCGCCACCGTTTCCGCGGTGTCCGGTGCCAGCTCCACCATCACCAGCTTGCGGTATGTAGGAGGAAGGGGATGATCCGCCAGCTCCCGCTGCGTGTACCGTGTAGGTGATGAACTCTCCGCTGCCACAGTCTGGACAGCGATAAAGCCGCTCGAAAAACACAATTCCGCACCCGCTGCACTCGTAGTATTCGTTTGACATGCCCTATCACCCCCTCACAAGCAGAACTCAAGGTAGTCCCGTAGATTGGCCTTCGCCCTGCTGATTGTCCTGCTTGCCACGGACTTATCCACACCATGCCGCGCCGCGATCTCAGTCACCGTCAATCCCTCCGAATAGCGCTCCAATAAGTAGGTCCGCTGTGCTTCGGTCAACCTCGACAGCGCAAGCGGGAGTTTTCTTTTCAAGCGCAACAGGACTTCTTGATTGTCCTCCCCGTGTTCCTCCCTGTACCTTTGGAGCGACATAAGGACGTCCTGGCATGTATTTTGTAGCCCGGTAGGCTCGGAATTCTTCATCCAGCCAATACCCCCTCTCGTAATAAAACCGGCACGCACGTTCCGAACGCCGTAGTTCTCTGCGCACCTGCTTGAGCTTGTTCAGCGTACTGGAATCCGTATATCTGGTTCCATCCGCATTGGCGGCCTCCAACTCCTTGATCCGTCGGTCAACGAGCAATGCGCTCTCTGCATACTGTTCCGCGATCTCTATCAACAGCATCCCAGCCACCACCGCCTTTCACGTCGAAACATGCCCTTTGTAGAATCATGCCTTTACCTTTTCAATGCTGTCCGTTGGTACCAGCCGCTTTTTGTTGTTGGCGTAGTAGACGATGGCGAACGGTTTGGGGTTGATCAGCATACACCGGTAGCCTTCCCTTTCATAGGGGCCATCGTGCCAGTCACACGCGATGCTCGTACACAAGGTCGTCGTTCCAACATACACGCCAGTAAAAGACGCAGGCTCCGTGGTGTACCTATCGCAAGTCTCATACCCATCGACCTGCTCTCCATCAACATTTCCCTTCTCATCAATGCTTCCCTTGTCGCAAAGGTAGGCGATTGGTTCTGGCCCGTTGTGAACCTCAAAGTATTTTCCGCTTCGCCTTATGTATGCGCTGCATGATACTCGATCTCCAAGCCGCAGCTTCGGCAGTTCAGTCGTACTCGTAGTCACCCAACTTCACCTCCATCTCGCAGTTTGAACATTCTCAATAGAATTATGCTACCCATGTCAAGTACTTCCACTTGAAAATCTTTTATTTTGGCTACCTCTCACCAGAAGTTCACCTCTGATCCACCTCTCACCCACCAACTTGCTGGTAACTTACTGTCACCCTGTCACATACCATCTACCTACATGGCGCTTTGCGCCCGACGATATTTTATTTTTTGGACTTTCACTTTTGGGCAAACGCTTTTTTGCCTTCCGTTTTCAAAACCATCCCCCTACCCGCAGCCTTGCGTGTAACTTGCGTCCATCTTGGTACTAACTTGGGACTTGGTTCCAATAAGTCGTGTTCAGAGTTGGGTTACGGAACATTGGAGGGGGGAGAAGAGTTACCCACGGGGTGCGCTCGATTTCCGCCCTCGGAATTGCAAACCACCCCCGGCCCCGGACCACGGAGCTGCCGCCGCTGCGGCGCCTTGCAAGATTGCCCGTCATTCCCGCGCCATGTCGTTGCATTAACGGTTCATTAAAGCAACGAGACGCCCTGCCGCTTGCAAGTTCTCTTGCAAAACGTCATTTTCCGCCGCTCCTCGGCCCTTCCGTCTGCTCCGACCGCCTGCCGGTGGCCAGGGGCCTGAGCTGGAGCCGCCGCCGGTTCCCGTCTCGCCCCGCTGAACATGCCGCGCCGGGTGACTCCTCTCCCTCCCCCTGGTTTTGGCTGTCCTCTTGGCTTGGATGGGCTGCGCTGTGGTGCCCTGCTGGGTGCTGGTTTGGTCTGCTTTGATGCTGACGCTTTGAGCTTGGAGCGCTGAGCATTAGAGCGGTCGCCCCTCTTTTAGATGGTCTTGTATTGTACTGAATACAACCGCGCGGGGAAGAAACGCGCGCGCACGCGTAAGGGTCTGCCGCTGGTCTCTGCCGTCTCTTTCCCATTTTAACGGCTGCTGGCGGCGTTTTCCTTTAGGGGTCGGTGTCCCCGTACTCCCCGCAAGCTTAACCGCCCTTCTGCGGCTTCCTGTGGCGTTTCTGTGCTTCTGGCGTATTTCCGGGGGCATATCATGCAGGCGGAAAAGCCTGGCGCATATGCTGACGATCTGCGGCGCTGGGGCTTCCTGGCGGCTTGTGGCGGCCATTGGCGGCGGCTGGGACTGGTCAGATGGGCGCGAAAAATCCGCAACGAAAAAGAGAGGGTACCGGCGGTTTCCGGTGCCCTCTCTGGCGCTGTGGCTGTGTTTGGTTGTCCTGGTCAGGCGGTGACGGCCTGGCAGCTGGTGCCGGATGGTGATCAAGGGGCGGCACAGCGGCAACAGAAAAGGCAGCACCAGCGGTATTCGTGCCGCTGGTGCTGCCTTTTCTGTTGCCGGTGGGGCTTAGTCCTCCCCGGCGGCGTTGTCGCGCTGGATCTGCTCACGGATGGCGCGGCAGATGAAGCCGTTCAGACTCTCGCCGCGCTGCTGGGCGTGATCGCGGATCGTGTCCAGCTCCCCGGCGTATAGCCGGATCAATGTCTTGTCATAGGCCTTGGCCTCGTACTTTGCTTGTGCCCTGGCCTGCGCCTTGCTAATTGCCATTTCTCGCCCCCTTTCCACCGTTACACATTGTACCACAGATAATATACCGTTAGCAATAGACAAAATGCACAATAATATAACGCTAACTTTATATAATTTTCCCATTGTAATCTAACGTTAACATGATATAATAGTAAGCGTAAGGCAGGGGCGCAAGCCCCTAACGGAAGGAAGTGAGGACATGGCCGAGGGCATGACCAACGCGGAGTTTAACGCGTTTCTGGAGACGCTGGCCCAGCTGATCGAAGCGAAGGCGGCGACGCCGGAAGAAGCGGCCCAGATCGTCCGAGCGGCGAAGGCCAAATAAAAGCGGGTCTGCGGAACCCCTACCAAAGCGAACCGCAGACCCAAACCACAAAGGCGAGCGGGGAGCCTTACCCCCGCCACCTTGATTGTAACCCATGTAAGGCGAAAAATCAAGGAGGAAAACACCATGAAAAATCTGATCCAATTTGAGGACATCCACACCCCCGGCGCTTATATCGCGGTTTCCACCACCGGCGAACTGTTCCGCGCCACCTACAGCGAGAAACATAAAAATATGTTCTTCGCCATCCCGTCAACGTACCAGATCGCCGGGTATCGTCCCGCCGCCCTGGCCGAGGGTGACCGCGTTCGCGTCCACCTGTACGACACCGCAGGCCGGGAAATCGTGACCCGCCACTTTGGCGACGTGTTCACCGTCCGCCGCGAAAATTCTGCTCTTGGCATCGACTGGAACACCGAGCGCAGCCCGTACACCAACCGCGGCGAAGTCTTTGCTTCGTTTTCCACCTTCGCCCCGTCCGTGATCTTCGAGCAGGTCGGCACCGGTTACCGCTTCTATTGGGATAATGTCGCCGACGCCCTGACCCGGAAGGAGGCCGCCACATGCTGACCGCTTTCTATTACCTCGTCACTCTCACCGGCGCGGCCACTCTGGCCCGCTTGGTGCTGGCCCTGGTGGACCGCATCGAGCGCCGCCGCTGATCTTCCCCAAAATCTACACAAAATTTCATCTTTTCAAAGGAGATTTCAACCATGGAAAACAAGACTTTGACCATCAAGGATATTGAAGCCCTCACCCAGCAGCAGGCCGCCGCCATGGCGGAAAGCGTCCAGGACATCAAGGGCCACCAGGTTTATTTTGTGGATTTCGGCGGCTACTTCGGTTTTTCCGCCCTGGTCTACGCCGACGGCCAGCCCATCATTTACGCCAATGACTACGAGCTGCACCACCAGGGCCGCGCCCGCGCCGATCTCCGCGCCCTCTACGTCGCCACCCTCTCCGAGAAGCTTTTCACCGTGGACGAGCTGCGCGGCCCCGTCGCCGATTATGACGAGCTTCGCGCCAAGGAATACTACATCCGCAACTATTACGGTCTGCGCCGCCCCCATGTTTCCATGTGGTTTGCAGGCCCGGAGACCCAGCGGCAAGCCCTGCGCCGCAAGGTCGAAAACATGGTCTTTAGTCCGGTTTTCTGCGCCTACTATGACCCCAAAGACGCCTATTTTGTGAAGCAGGGCGCGGCGCTGCTGGAAGGTCTCAGCCACGCCAACGAGGCCAACCGCGAAAACGCCGGTTTCTGGGAGTCCGCATTTCTCTATGAAATGTTCAATCACGAGTACGGGATCAACTGGCAGGCAGATTTTGACGCCTGCGGCTTTAACGACATCCAGCGGCAGGCATACGCCGCCGCTCGCCGCGAGTACTTCAAAAGCGAGTCCGCCAACCTCTAAGCCGCTGCACCACCTGCGCGGGGCGGTGAAACGCCGCCCCGCCCTTCCCCCTCAAAATTTACACCGAAAAGGAGCCAACAAAAATGAACGATCAGAACAACGTCAGGATCAAAACCGGCGACGTGGTGGAGATCACCGGCGCATATTTCAAGAATGACAACGGCCTGTATTTCGTGCAGTACGCCCCCGGCGATCCCGGCTGGCTGGGCAGTTACTGCAGCCTGCGCCGCGTCAGGAAAAGCGGCGAGATCAGCGCCGCAAGATATAGCCTCTGTTCCTGGCCCATCTCCACATACGTCAGCGACCGGGAAAAACGCGCCGCCGCCGACTGCTGGAACCGGGAGCACGCGAAAATTGAGGTAAAGCCCATCGCCAACCGCGCCCACATCGCGGCGCATTTCGCCCAGGAAGCGGACAGCATGTCCGGCCAGATCAGCTATCAAGAGTTCAACTTCGGCCCGGATGCTCCCTGCGTCGTGGAGCTGCGCACCCGTCAAAACTTCCTTTATGACTTGGCCGCCAGCATCCAGGCGGCGCAGGCCCAATAAAAACCACCACTTGACCGAGGGGCGACCCAGCGCCGCCCCGGAAAGGAAACGAAAATGACCACTTACACCGAACGCCGCCTGCTGGACGTAAACGCCGGAATCTGGGCCGATCCCATCGCCTGGACTTTCACCGCCGACGCGCCCGACCGCCTGACCGTCGCCCGTGACGGCGTGGCAAAAACGATTCGCGTGGAAAACAGCGGCGAATTTGCCTATAAGCTGCAGAAATCCCGCATCCTGGCCCAGGGCGGAGCGCCCGGACTCTGCGCCACCCTGGCCGCCTGGGCAAATGAAAACTTCTGCTTGTCCCTGCTCAACAAGGTCTTGCACCATGCGTTTGATGTTTGCCGCCCGGCCCGCTGACCGCAAAAACGGCGGCCTGGGGGCAGGCCGCCCTACACACCAACCACCGATAAACCGCCGTAGGGCGGGGTGCCCTCACCCCGCCGCCAACCCAAACCAAATCTTGAAAGGAGCCACCCATGCTCAACCGTTATCAAGTCGTCACCTGGTCCCGCGACACCGGCGCGGATGAAAAAATGGACTTCACCCGCAAGGCGGACGCCATCCGCCACGCCCGCAGCTTCCGCAAAATAGAGGACTACGCCGCCGTATACGATGCGGCCACGAAAACAGCCACCGTCATTTTCGGCAATCTCTACACCCCCGTTTTTGCCGACTTCGTGACCGTCCGCCCCGCCGCCCATTGACACGGGGCATATGATCACCCCAGCAGATCAAACGAAAACTTGAAAAGGAGCCAACGAAAACTTGAATACGAAAGGAAAATTTACCATGAACGACCGCACCACCGCCACCGCCGCCCGCTTCGGCATCTCTGAACAGTGCGCCGCCCTGGAGCGCGATTTGCTGACCCTCCCCGGCGCCGTCGAGGTGGAATTTGATCTCGATGGATTTTATGACAATCTGCGCGAGGTGATTTTCCTTGTAAAATTTGAAATCCCCGTCGCGAACAAGAACTATTACCGCGACCTTCGCGCCCTGCGCCAGGGCGTGATCGACACCGCCGCCCGCCACGGCCTGACCCGCACCCCGGACACCATCGAGAACCACGGTGAACACCTGTATTTCGTCTTTCACCACGACAGCACATGGGAACACCCTGTGACTGAACAGCCCGACTGATCCCCACCGGGGCGGCGGATGCCGCCCCACCCACAAACACGAATAGCGCCCACAGCGCGAAAATGGAGGTTTATAAAATGGCTATCAACTACGAAAAAATTCTGGAAAAGCTGCTGGCGGCGGTGGAGCGTCTGCCGGACGAACAGCGCAGCGCCTTCAACTACTACACCACCCACGCGGCGGAGCTGCACAAGTGCGCCGGATATAACGCCGGTTTTGCCCTGGCAGACCTCGCCGCCGATCTCCGGGAGGGCATCGCCCAGCAGACCGCGAAAACCGCCGGACGCGGCAGCGCCAGAAAAGCCGCGCTTCATATCTTCAAGACGGCCTCGCGGGACGATCTGCGCGGCGCGTGGGAACAGGACGAAAAGCAAATTTTGTGCAACGGCTTCTTGGCCATCGCCCTGAACACGCCCATTAACGACCTCCCAGCGGCGGAAAATCAGACCTTCGACGCCCTGCGGTGCATCGAGTCAGCCAGCCGGAACAGCGGAGCATATCTGCCCGTACCCACGGCGGCGGAGCTTCGCGCCTATATCAAGCAGCGCGGCGCGGAGCTGAAGGCGGCAGGAATGAAGGAAAATTTTCCCTTGTACGACTTCGGCGACGGCCTCCCCGCAGTAAACGCCCGTTTTCTGCTGGATATTGTGGAAATTCTCCCCGGCGCGTCCTTCCGGGCATCCAACTACCGCCCGGACATTGGCGGCATCTACTTTGAGAGCGCGGACGGCTTCGGCATTCTCTTGCCGGTGCGCAAGCCCGCCGCCCAAAAATCCGCCTGAACACCACCCCCGCAAAATCCGCCTTGACACGGCAGATATAATCACCACAACAACGAAAACATACGAAAGGAAAATCACCATGTTCACCTACACAACCACGACAAACCGCTACCGTGAAAATATCATTCTGGTTTCCGCCAACGGCGCCGAGATCGCCACCATCAAAGCCAGTTCCCACTACGGCAAGACAGAATACATCGCCAGCGCCACCATCGGAGGCGACGACCGCGGCGACTACCTGGGCCGCGCCTCCACCATCGCCGCCGCGAAAAAGAAGATCCGTGACTGGTACAATGAAAATATTGACGCCGTAAAATCCGCCGCGCCCACCAGCCGTGCCGACGTGCGCCGCCTTCCCTCGTTCAGCAACAGCGGCTTTTATCCCACGCCGTCAAAATTGGCCGGAAAAATGTTGGCCTGCGTGTCCTGGGAGGGCGTCTATGCCATTCTGGAACCCTCTGCCGGAAAAGGCGACCTGGCCGACGCCGTTTCCCGCTTCGTGAATGATACCAGGAACAGCCGCCGCGTGTTTATCCACCAGCGAAAACCCTATATAGACTGCATCGAGTGCGACAGCGACCTTGCCGCCCTCCTGCGCGGAAAAGGGCTGCTTGTGGTCCACGACGATTTTCTCACTTTCCACACCCGCAAGCAATATGACCTCTGCGTCATGAATCCGCCTTTCGACAGCGGCGACGAACACCTTTTGCACGCCCTCTCCCTCATGGAGCGCGGCGGCCAGATCGTGTGCCTTCTGAACGCGGAAACCATCCGCAATCCCTACACCAACCGGCGAAAAGTGCTTGTGCAGAATCTGCGCGAACACAACGCCCGCATTGAGTTCATTGAAAACGCCTTCCGCCATGCCCAGCGCCCCACCGACGTGGAAATTGCCCTTGTCTATGTGAACATCCCCCGCAAGGAGAACACCAGCGATATTCTTTCCTCCCTGCGCCGTGCCAGCGAGAACAGCGCCGAAAATAGTGAACAGGCGGGCTATCCGGCCTCCTCCGACTGGCTGCAAAACATGATTGACGGCTATAACTTCGAGGCCGCCCTGGGCGAAAAACTTATCAACGAGTTCGCCGCCCTCCGCCCCTACATAGATCCCGGCAAAGATCGCGGAGAGCCCCTCCTTTCCCTCAAGGTGGGCGTCAAGAACACCGGCAACAACGCCTCCATGCTGAACGCCTATTTATACGGCCTCCGCGCCAAGTATTGGGGCAACCTCCTGCGCCGCCCGGAGCTTACAGAGAAAATGACCTCTGCCATGCAGCAGGACTACAATAATAAAGTTGAATCTCTTTCCGAGTACGATTTCTCCCGCTACAACATCGAGACCGTCATGCGCGAGATCGCACACCAGCTCTCCCGTGGCGTGGAGGAATCCATCCTTGACCTGTTCGAGAAGTTTTCCGCCAAGCATAGCTGGTATCCAGAAAGCGAGAATAATATCCACTATTACAACGGCTGGGCGACGAACAAGGCCCACAAGGTGGGTATGAAGGTCATCATCCCCGCCAACGGCTGCTGCGCCGATAAATGGCGAAATGAAAAGCTGGACACCTACCGCGTGAACAGTCTGATTTCCGATTTGGAACGCGCTATGAATTATCTGGATCGTGGCGAAACATCTTTCCGTATGCCTGTGGATCGCGCCGTCCGCATCGCCAACATAAACGACATGAACAAGGTGGATTTCACCTATTTCACCTGCACCTTCTACAAAAAAGGAACCTGCCACATCAAATTCAAGCCGGAGGCGTCCCGCATCATCGACCGCCTAAACATCTTTGCCGGTCAGAAAAAGAACTGGCTGCCGCCCACCTACGGCAAAAAGCACTACGCCGACATGACCGCCGAAGAACAGGCCGTCATTGACGACTTCCAGGGCGCGGACAGCTACGAAAAGACCATCGCCGACCCCTCCATGCTGATCTCCACCACCGCCTCCCTCGTGGCCCTCCCCGGCATGTAACATCGCCAACGAAAACCTGACCCTTGCCGCCGTCGCGCCGCCTTGCCTCTCCTTTCAAGGAGAGGTGGCGCGAAGCGCTGGAGAGGTCGTAGGGCGGCGTGCCCTCACGCCGCCGCTTCGTAGGGGCTGTCACCTCAAAATTTTTCGCGCATGGGGGGATATAGGGGGGTATATCTTCTATCTCTGACTCTATCTCTGACTCTATCTCTGACTCTATCTCTGACTCTATCTCTCCGTAACCGATTTCGCACGCCGTCATAACGCCGCCGTAACATTGTTACGCGCCCTTGTCACAAATCCACACGCCAGACCTTGAAATCTTGCCCCGTTTATGGTATTCTGCACATAGGAGTCAAGCGGACGCAGTGAAATTCACCAAATTTGCGGTGAAAAACACCCCGTTTTGTCTATCGAATTTTGGAGGAAGAATGAAATGGAAAAAATTCTGGATATCCTGAATCAGAACCACACCGGCCCCGCCCGCGCCCTGCTCTATCATCTGGGCGGTGATCCCGTCGCCATCATGACCGCCTGGGAGGAGCGCGTGGGGGAACAGACCGATATCATGAAGATGTTCGGCCAGCCGCCTCTCACTCTGGAGGACGCCGCCCACGAAGCGTATCTGGAGATCATCCGGCAGGCGGGAAATCTGTATTTCACCCGCCTTTCCCGTGCCGACGCCGTTGTGATCGCCAACGGCATCACCGACTGTGGCACCCTATATCTGGCGCAGTGCGATGACCTGCGCTATAACGACGTATCCTTTGCCGACGCATGGAACCACTACCACCCCGACAAGCCGCCCATCGTCCGTCACCACGACATCGGTTGAAAATATGATGGAAAGGAGAGCAAAAAATGTCCCTCATCACCTGCCCGGAATGTGAATCCGTATTCACCGAACAGCAGCTCAAAGACGCCGGTATGTGCCCCTCCTGCGGCCTGCCGGAATCCGTCATCCGCAGTCATATGCCGCCTCCCGAGCCCAAGCAGGAGCCAGCGAAAACAGGCGACGACCGCTATAAGACCACCGCCTCAAAATTGCTGGCCGCCTTCGCGTGGCTCATCTGGATCGGCGGCGCCCTTGGCGTCATTGATATCGCCAGTACTGCCAGCCGGCTGCGCGATTCCTACTACGCCTCCAATAGCGCCGGGAACCTTCTGGCCTTTCTCGCCCTGGCTCTGGCCACCTTGTCCCTGTTCTTCGGCGCATTGCTCTACGGCGCGTCGAAATTACTGGTGGATATCCACGCGACCCGCCTGAACCTGGAAAAGCTCAACGCGAAAAAGGAGGAATGAAAACATGGCCTTGAAACCGTGTCCCCATTGCGGCCACCCCATCAGTGAGCAGGCGGAGAAATGCCCCGCCTGCGGCCAGAACCCCCATCTTTCCCCGGAGGTACTGGCCCAGCGGAACGCCGCCAAAAAGGCCCGGCGAAAACGCACCCTTTCCATCCTGATCCCCTCCGTCCTGGTGGCCGCCGCCCTGGCGCTGGCCGCCCTGTTCCTGCTGCCGGATTACCAGCGCTACCAAAACGCCAAAAAGCAGATGGACGCCGGGGAGTATCTGGACGCCGTTGAAAATTTTGACGCTCTGGGGGACTATCTCAGCGCCGCCGACCTCTCATTGCAGTGTAAAGCCAAAGCCATTAACAGCGGCGTTGTTTCTGCCGCTTCCACCGCCAGCCGGTACGCCACCGAGTTGGTTGCCGGCGGCTACCGATCCGGAAACGGCGTCGTACCCGGCTCCGTCCTCTGGTACCGGACCGATGATGAATTGATCGAGGCCCAGACCCGGCAGAAGGAGTCGGACGTCTGCGTTGTGTCCGGCTGTGATAAGCCCCGCCTCTTTGGAAACTACGCCTGCGCCGACCATGATTGTGCCGTGGACGGTTGCCTCTATCCCGTCGCTGTGGGCCAGCCGGTTTGCAAGGATCATCTTTACATGATCTGCAAGGCGCTTGGCTGCCATGCCTATGCCGAAAACGGTCGTTATTGCCCCGCCCATACCGACAAGACCAACTACACCGCGCCCACGACCGCGAAACCCACCGCCACCAACGAAAATACCGCCCCTGCCCAGCAGGAATCTCCCGTCCAGCAGCCGGACAACAGCGCCCAGCGGGACGAAAAAACGCCGTCCTCCGGTCAGGAGCGTAAGGTCCGCATTTACAACTCCGAGACCGGCCAGTGGGAATGGGTATCGCCCGACACCGCCAGCGATAACCAGCAATCGGAAAACCCCCACAAGGGCCAGAAGTACGTCCGTCAGTACAACCCCGAAACCGGCACCTGGGACTGGATGTGGGTAGACGATTGACCCAGAACACACGTCCCTTCATTGATCACCCCGAAAGCTGAGAGAAAAACAGGAGGTTTCCCCATGGCCTTGATCCATTGCCCGGAATGCGGTACCCAGGTCAGCGACCGCGCCGCGTCGTGCCCCCGCTGCGGCTTCCCTGTGGCGCAAGTCTGCGCGGGAAGCGGCAATGATATTTCCCTGAATTTTTCCGTCAGGGACATGGGCGGCGGTCTTGTTACCTTCCTCTGCGACTGTTGCGGCTGCGAGATCGAGGAGCCGTCAAATTTTGTCTATCCCGTCACGCCGGATCTCTTTACCCTGAATTATCTGGTGGAGTGTCCCTGCTGCGGGGCGCGTGAGGAATTCGGCGCGAAAATCTCTACCACCCCCGATTACCAGCACCAGCGGCAGGCGGAGTCCGGTGAAACGCCGCCCCCGAAAATTTGCTGTCCCTGCTGCGGCGGCGATCACATCCAGGCTGTCAAGCGCGGTTTCAGCGTGAAAAAGGCCGTCATCGGCGCCGCCATCTTCGGCGCTGCCGGAGCGCTGGGCGGCGCCGTCGGCGCCAACGAAATTGAGTTCGTCTGCCTCGACTGCGGCACAAAGTGGGATAACTGAAAACGCACACGCTAAACGCACAAAAAAACGCACGGCATCACACGCCGTGCGTTTTCTTATTTGAACAGGTCATACAGAACGATCTCGTCTTTGTTCTCCCTTTCCATGTCCGCAAACATCACCTTTGAAGTCAGTTCTTTTACAACGCCCGTGTACTTCATGCCCGCGTCCATTTTTGGCGCATAGATCGCCGCCCATTCTGCGGATAAATGGCCGACCGGCGTCCCGTCCTCATAGGCAGCAAGAACGGCATTTTCATCATACTCGTTATCAGGCTCTCGGAGAAATCGAAGCGTCATTCCCGCTTGGAGCTGCGCCTGGAAGAAGGTCAACCCTACCACGGCAACCTCTTGCCGGTGAAATCTGGGGGATCCGTCATCTTCCCACGCTGGCAGACTGCCTGAAAACTTCCGTTTCAGATCAATATACACATCCCTGTCAATGGGCAGCAACTTGAATTCCGTGATATTTTTGGAAAATTGCAGCACTTTTTTCCGGCTCTCTGCGTCCCATGCGCCCTTGACTTCCAGAATGATGCCGCCGCCCAGGAAAAAGTCCGGCAGGTAATGAACCGTTTCTAGGGCATACGGCTGCTTCTCATATTCATAGGGAATGTTCTTGTAGTCAAGAATACGCGCTACATTGGCCTCCCAGGAGCTCCTGAAATAGCCGTCAGCGTCACGGCGATATCCGGCTCTGAATCGTGAGGTTTCCGGGATATCACTCTTTGCGTAAAATTCCCCGTGTCTGTCCGTCACGGTGACGAAGGGAATGTGTATGCTGCGTATCTTGGATTCCGCCGTAAAAATGGGATCAAGCCGCTCCTCATACCCCTGCGGTTCAAAAGGATAATATACCCAATCCAATCCGGTCTCTTGAGCCACCGGAATAGGATCGTAGCTGTTCTTTTTCATGACCGTTTCGGCATCCTCGGCAAACTCCGTCGGCAGGCATAGATAATAATGCCGCTCGTCCAGTGCCTTTATCAGGGACGTTTCCTTGAAAAGGCCAGTCGTGCCAAAATATCGGATACTTGCGCTTACGCCGGGGCGAATCTTGCTGTCCTCTGTGCCGCTGCGCGTCAGGAAAGCGCACTGCAAAGCATCCTCGGCATCCCGTTTCAGAAAAATGTACTTCACACCGTCATCTACCAGCGCGTCAACGTATTCGCCCAGTGCCACACGGCTCACGGTCTCGTCGATTTCGTCAAAGGACTCGGCGCTTGTCCGCAGCGGAATATGACCCCTGAAATATTCCAGCACAGCCTGTTCCGTCTGCTTCCGGCTCTCAAACGTGAACATTTTCCTCTCCCCCAACAAAAATATTTCTCCAACCCCCTTGACTTTTGCCGGACAAAATGATATTATACTTTTGCCAGACAAAATACGGAGGTGAACGTTGACGTGTCTGCCGCGAAGCTGGGTCGTCCCACGGATAACCCAAGGCCGCATAAGATCAGCATCCGCATCAATGACGAAAGCAAGACCACGCTTGAGGCATATTGCTCTCAAGAGAACGTCACCAAAACGGAAGCGATAGAACGCGGCATTTCCCTCTTGAAGGACGATCTGAAATAAAAAAATAGAACAATCGGTCAGCAGTTTGGCGACGGCCCCGATTGTTCTATTCGCCAAAACCACAGGGGCTTTGTCTAAATCATTATAGACGCTCTCCCCTGCGGTTGTCAAGTCACCCGCAGGGGCTTTTTTGTCCAATTTCGCCTCCCGTGTGTGGAATTGGGTGGAAAAGATCAACCACGTCTCTGTCCCGGTGTTACACGGAGTATGAAAAAATCGCCGGTAAAATGCGCGTTTTGCACTTGACACGGGCCGTACAATCCTATTACCACCAACAGAAAGGACGCAAACAACGCAATGATCTCCCCTGAAATCAAGCTGAAAGACCGTATCACCCGCCGCAGCGAAGGCATGGACGATAAGAAATACTACACCGGCGAGGTGATCTACATCCACCCCCAGCGCCGCTACTTCACCCTCCGTTTCCAGTTCCGCTTCGGCTCCTTCTGCGAAAGCTACCTCTCGTAACAAGCAGATACCACTCGTACCCATTCGTAGGGCGGGGTGCCCCCACCCCGCCGTGGCCCCCTTGTGTAAAGGGGGCTGCCGAGCACAAGCGAGGCTGGGGGATTGCCGACAACCCCTCCGTCACCTTCGGTGACACCTCCCCTTACACAAGGGAGGCTTTGGAAACCACCCCCGAAAAAATCTGCAAAAAATTTCAAAAAAGGTTATTGACACGGATGGCATAATCATCATGAGGAGGGCGATACCTCCCCTCCTCTGTTCCGCATAGGGACCTCCTTTCAAGTGATAAGCCCTTCCGTAAGAAAGGCTGCGCCGCTGATCGTGGTCAGGCATCCCACCTTCCCGGCGTCCCCCGTGCAATTCGGGCCGGATTTCCCCTTGTAGGGGCGGACGACTCTGTCCGCCCCACGGGGGAGCAAAACACCCACACGGTATCGTAGCTCAGTTGGCAGAGCGCCCGGTGTTCCCGGCATCGGAAGCCGCCGCAGGTTCGATCCCTGCCGATACCACCAATTCTACGTGGACACCGCGAGTGACGAGCGTTTAGCGGAACAGCCGTATGGGTGATGCGAAGTCCTGAAGTAAGCCCCTCAAGCCTCGATGTTGTAATTGCGGACACATGGAGACGTGCCCAAAAGCGAGGTCATTCAGTTCTCCTTCGAGCAGGTGTGTTCGGGAACGCTTAAAACTCTGCTGACGTAGAAGCGCCTGTGCGCCATCACATGATTGGCTGGCGGCTCGGAAAGACGAGCACCCACCCCCTCAATGCAGACGTAGCTCAGTCGGTTAGAGCACCGCGCCAGGAGGTATGTCGTTGGTTCGAGTCCAGCCGTCTGCACCAGATCCAGTGCTCATGCGAAGTACAAGCTGAACGGGCTTCCGGGGATAGAGCACAAGAAGGAAGCAGAAACGTGTACCTATCGGGGCTAACCGCAAGCAGCCGACACGCAGCGGTGACAGCCGGGAAAGACCGGCACCCACGCAGCGTTAGTGTTCAACGGTCAGCACACCAGCCTTCCAAGCTGGGAGTGGCGGTTCAAATCCGCTACGCTGCTCCACAGCGCCGTCGAAATCGCACCCCCTCTTGCCTCTCCTTTTAAGGAGAGGTGTCACCCGCAGGGTGACGGAGAGGTCATCATTTCCCCGGTGCTCAGATCAACAAAGAAAGGGGGCAGTCTCTAATGTATTTTTATGGCGGGCCGATGACAGGCCACAACGGAACAGGGCTGCTCCTTGTGTTCCCCTGCCGGATCTTACCCCACCGGCAGCGCACAGAATCTCCTGTGCTCTTGTTCCGTGGCACGAATGACGGGCGGATGAGAAACGGCAGGCGTTATCCTGTTGGCTTTACCTAGTGTCCTCTTGGGGTACATTTTCCAAGCCTCCCCTCTTGCCTCCCCTTTTAAGGGGAGGTGGCACGGCGTAGCCGTGACGGAGAGGTCGTAGGGGCGACCCTTGCGGTCGCCCGCCAAAAACTCACCAAAAAGTTTCCAATTTTTTAGGGCGTATTTATCTGCAGGTGTGCGGCACTTGGGTCAATTTCCTTTCACCACCTTCTTACCGCATGGGCACACTTTCATTTGACATACCTCCTAATTGTCGATGGATCATTCATAATGGACACTTACTCCTTTCATTTTTTGTTCCGCCCCACACCGTGAGACCAGCGGGTTCGATCCCCGCCTTCCGCTCCAAATTACCACCGCACTATCGGTGGTCGTTCCGTAGGGCGGGGTGTCCTCACCCCGCCGCCTTGGCTCCCCTGTGTAAGGGGAGCTGGCAATGCGAAGCGTTGACTGAGGGGTTGTCGTTTACCGTTCGATCTCTCCGTCACCTTTGGTGACACCTTTCCTTAAAAGGGGAGGCAAGAATATAACAACCCAACAAACACCCCAACAACCCAACAAACAACCTAAGTAGTTTACAAAGAAAGGAGGAATCCCCCATGACCAAAACCATGCTTATGAACACCGTGGCGGACAGGACCGACATGACCCGCAACGAGGTGGAGCGCGTCATCGCCGCCACCGCCGAAGTCCTGATCGAAGCCATGCTTTCCGGCGACAGTGCCAATATCCCCGGCTTCGGCATCTTCACCAGCAAGGAGCGTCCCGCCCATACGGGCCGCAACCCCGCCACCGGAGAGAGCGTGGAGATCCCCGCCAAGCGCGTGGCCGTCTTCAAGCCCGCCAAGCTGCTCAAGGACATCCTCAAGGGCTGATCTCACCGATGCACCATCGGCGATCACTTCGCAAAAGAAAACACCGGATGGCACCCGCCTCCGGTTTTTCTTCCCACTCTCCACTTCGTTACCCTTTGGTTATTAACGCAGCAAACCACTCCGCCCCTTGCAACCTCCCCTTGGCTCCCCTTTCAAGGGGAGCTGGCAGCCGTAAGGCTGACTGAGAGGTAGTCCCTTATCCGTTCACCCTCTCCGGCGCTTCGCGCCACCTCCCCTTTCAAGGGGAGGCAAGTCTCCCACCAGAAAGGACCGTCAAAAATGAAATTCATCTACTTCGACAACGCCGCTACCACGCCGGTGCTTCCCTGCGCGTGGGACGCCATGCACGCCGCGCCGGAGGGGAATCCATCCAGCAGCCACGCCGCTGGCCGTGAGGCAAAAGCCGCGCTGGAGAACGCCCGCGCCACCATCGCCCGGTGCCTCAACTGTGCTCCCAGCGAAGTCTACTTTACCTCCGGCGCCACTGAGGCGTGCAACTGGATGGTCAAATGCCTCCGCATAGAGTCCAACGACATCATTTATAGTGACCGCCTCCACCATGCCGTCACAGAATCCATACAGAGCCTCCCTTCCCGATTCTCACCACGCAAAGGCTTTGCCGCCGTCGAGTCCCTTGTCAATAACGAAACCGGCGAGATAAAAGACAGGAACACTTGGGGGAGTTTATGTCTGTTCGGCATCGATGCCACCGCCGCCGTAGGCCACATCCCTATCGACTTCCACGCCCTCGGCGCGGACTACATGGCGTTCGGCGGCCACAAATTCGGCGCTCCCAAGGGCGTAGGCGGCCTGATCGTCCGCCATGGCTGTCCCATTACCCCCCTGCTCCACGGTGGCGCACAGGAGCGCGGAGAACGCGGCGGAACGGTGTCCGTGCCGCTGGTCTGCGCCATGGCGGCGGCGCTGGAATGGCACACCGCCCACATGGAGGAAAACATCACCCACCTCATCGACCTGCGGGATCGCCTCTTGCACCGCCTGACGGAAAGCGGCGTGGCGTACCGGGTAAACGGCGGCAAAAATGTCGCCGCCCACATCCTGTCCCTCACCTTCACCGGCGTCTACGGTGCGTCCCTGGCAGCCGCCTTGAGTGACCACGGCGTTATGGTGTCCAACGGCTCTGCCTGCTCCAGCGGCGAGAATCGCGCATCGGAAAACCTTATCGCCAGCGGCCTCACCGAAGAAGAAGCCCTGTCCACCGTCCGTTTTTCCTTCGACTGGCAGAATACGCCGGCAGAAGCGGACGAGGCGGCAAAAATCATCGCCCGGCTCATCCCCCATCTGAAACGCTGAAAGGAGATCAATATGAACCTTGTCACCAATGTCACCAAGCAGGAATATTCCTTTCATGTCCGCCGCAAGCGGGACGGCGCGGTTTTTACCATGCTCATCCAGGCGGAGTCCGAAGCCGCTGCCCGCCTCCTGATCCCCGAAACCGTGGAGATCGTGGAACCCCAAAAGGGCAAAAAGGAATAGCAGCCCACCGGGAAAACATGCAAAATCCCGGTAGGCCGCTATTCCTGTTGGATCTGGAAAGTATTTACCCTTATTATAACCTCCCCTTCCCAAAACGCAAGCACTTTCTTGTCAACCTGCGCCCCCCTCTTGCCTCTCCTTTTAAGGAGAGGTGGCATGACCGAAGGTCATGACGGAGAGGTCGCAAAAAAACAGCGGCTGCCCAACCATCCCCATGACTCGACAAACCGCTGTTTTTTCTACCACAGCTGCCGGAGAGGAAAGCTGCTTCCAACAGTATACCCTCTCTTTCTCCCAAAAGCAACAATTTTCTTGAAAGGAGGTGACAACCCATGCCGCGCACCTCAAAAGCGGAACGCAAACTTTGCCAGGCCACCGATGCCTACCTGAAAAACGTCTCCGCCACCTCCCCTTCCCCCAAAACCGCCGCCACCTACACCAGCACCCTGGTGGACTTCATGAATTTCTTCATTGCGGGGGACGAGAATTATAAGGACCCCACCTATACCACCATCGCCGCCTGGCGGGATAGTCTGGTGGAGCGCGGCCTGACCCCCAACACCATCCGCCAGTACCTGGTCCGCCTCCATATGTTCTTCGACTTCGCCTGTGACCCCGCCTGCGGCGGCTGGTACGACACCAACCCTGTCTCCCGCCGCTTCTTTCCCCAGACGGCGCGGGAGTCCCGCCGCCCCTATGACGCCATTCTCACGGACCGGCAGGTCATGCTTCTCTGGCGCTACGATAAGGCCCCCGGCTGCCGCCGTGATACCTGGCCCCGGAATTACGCCATCGTCATCCTGCTGCTCACCACCGAGCTGCGCAACGCTGAGTTATTGTCCCTCACCCCTGCCGATCTGGATTGGGAAGCCGGTGAGTTGGTAGTGGAGCGCGGCAAGGGCAACAAGTTCCGCCGCGTGGAGTTCCCGGAGATTGCCCAGTCCGCCGTCCGGCTCTATCTGGCCTCCGGCCTCCGCCCCAGGGACGTACCCGATACCGCGCCCCTCTTTGGCACCACCAGCCCCAAGGAGTTCGGCGCACGCGTAAGGGACAGCCAGTGGACCCGCGGCTCCTCTCAGTGGCTCTCCGGCATCGTCCTGCGCCATGTCAAGGCCGTCACCGGTGTGGATAACGTCCGCAGCCATGATCTCCGCCACGTCGGCGCCCGTCTCGACCTTAATTCCGGCATGTCTCAGGAGGAACTGCAGGCCAAGCTGGGCCACGCCAACCCCAACACCACCCAGGTCTATTCCGGCAAGCTCCTGGGCCGTTCAGGCCGCAAGAGCGCCGTCCTCGTCCGCGAGGAACAGTCCAGGCAGTCCGACATCATCACCGACATTCTCAACTCCGGCGCATAAACACACCGCAGCACCCCTTGTAACATTTCGTAGGGCGGGGTGCCCTCACCCCGCCGCTTCGTAGAGGCCGACGACTCTGCCCGCCCTTCCCGTAGGGCGGCGTGCCCTCACGCCGCCGCAAACATGATAAAAAAGGACCACGCCCTCCGGCATGGTCCTTTTTCTTCACTTCTTCACTTCCGTGATAAACGCCTCCGGGAACTCCTTCTGCACCTTCTTGAGATATGCTTCCGCGTTGGCCTTCACGCTGAACGCTCCCACCTGCACCCGGTAAATCACTTTCCCCGTGGCGGGCTTGCTGGCCGCCGCCTTGAACGTCACCCCCAGATAATTGCAGATGCCCTTGGCGATGGTCTCGCCGATCACCTCCGTGTTGTCGATGATCCACTGTGCCACATCCGGCACGTCGTGGAAATCCACCTCGATGTACACCGTGGGCGCGGCAGGCGTCTTTACCTCAAAGAGGTTGGGGTTCGCCTTGATGTTCTCGCTCTTCCCCGGCGTCAGGGGAGCCAGCACGTCAAATACGGCCTTTGCCGCCTTGTACCCCTCGCTGTTCTTATCCAGCTTATAGCAGAAGATTCGCGTCCCGCTGGCCTTCCCGTTGGCCGCGTTGGTGTGAATGGGCACATGCAGATTCGCCTTAAAGGTGTCCGATGCCTTACACCGGTTCGCCATGGTGTCGTACTGTCCCACCATTACCTTCACGCCGCTGCGTTCCAGTGCCGTTTTGCAGGCCGCCGCGATCTTGCCGCACTGTACGTCCTCCGTGGTGTTGCCCACGGCGTAGGTGTTGCGCTTCTGATCCGACGGGGATAGATACACTCTCTTTTCTTCCACGCTCTCCTCCTTTTCTCCGTAGGGAGGGTGGAAAATGGCCCATGTGCCGCCCGTGGGCATGTTCCGCTTCTTGTACCCAATGCCCTCAAAGGCGCCGGTCCCCGCGGTGGACAATCTTGCCTTCTCCGCCGTGGAGAATACCATGTTGTTCCCTTCCAGCGTGATGAAGGTGGTGCCGCTCACCTTCTCATAGATAAAGAACACATGCTGATACATCCACCGCTTTTCTTTCTTGTTGTATTCGCAGTAGAACGCGATGTCGCCCTTCGCCGCTTGTCTGTTGTCCTTCAGCCGCCAGCCTTTGGAAGTCAGCCATTCGCCAAGACTCCGGCACCACGCCGGGTTCTGGCACCCGTCCAGAAGATACGGCTTCCCGCTCATCCGGTCGGCGTACCAGATGGTGTACCCGCAGTACGCTGCCCCCTCCGCGTTCCAGTACTTGTTCACGGTGGTGTTGTTGCCGCTGCCGGTCTCACGTTCCCCCGCCAGCTTCTCCACCGCCGCCAGCATCTCCGCCGCCGTTTTCATGCTGCCGTCACCTCCGGTCAGTCGGCCTTGCTTCCGCTTCCGTTGACCACCTTTGCCGCCGCGCAGATGGCGTCGATCATGTCGCTGACCTTCTGTGCCGCCACATCGTCATAGGGGAAATTGGCGCTCTTGGCGGCGCTCTGCACGCCCGCCATGACCCACGCCTTACGGGCGGCACCCTCGGCAAATAGTCCCTCCGCCTGCTGCATCAGGTCAAGGACGATGGCCACCATCTGGGACCAGTTCTTTTCCTGCACCGCCGCTTTCACGGTCTGCACCAGCTTCACCACCAGCGGGATACACACCGCCAGTCCGCTGAGAATACTTACCACGATCTCTACCCAGTTCAGATGATTCATTTTCTCATTCCTCCTTGCATTTCACTTTGATTCCCGCCAGCAATGCCAGCTCCGCCGTCCACGCCCCGAACCACGCAATGGTCAGCGCGTCCGGCACGATCTTGTCATAGAACGCCGCCACGATCACCGCGATGCAGTACCACGTCAGGTTCACCACCGCCAGTATCGTGAACTTCGTCCGCCGCTTCATCTTCGGTTTCTTCTCCACTCGCTTCACATCCTCCACCATCTCCTTTCCGTATTCCGTCGCACCTCTTGTAACATTTCGTAGGGCGGGGTGCCCTCACCCCGCCGCGCCTCCCCTGTGTAAGGAGAGGTGTCACCGAAGGTGACGGAGAGGTCTTGCCTCCCTCTCAGAGGGAGGCTTCCCCCGCGTCCTCGCTCCCCGTCTCCGCGACCTCCACCCCCATCACTTGCAGCGCCGCCGCATACGCCGCCGCCTCCATCTGGGCCGCCTCCGCCGCCGTCAGCACCTCCGTGCCGTCCCGCCAGAACTTCTCCCCGTCGTAGGTGTCGCCCACCTCCACCATCCGGTCATAGAGCCGTACCGCGTTGGGCCATTCGGCCTCATTCCGCTCGTTCAGCCAGATGATGTTGACCACCGTTCCGTTTTCCACCAGTGCGTAATTCATCTTCCGCCACCTCCTCCGGCGTTTTTCCGTCTCTCCCGTTCAAACTTCTCTGCCGTGATCCGCCACAGCAACCCGGCTTCCTGCCACGAAAATCCGCTTTTCAGCAGTGCGAACAGCCCCAGCCGTCCCTTGCATTGCTCATAGATCAACGCCAGTCGTCCCGCACCGCCTACGCCGGGAAACTTCAATTCATCGTGCATCAGCAGCATCTTACGCCGCCTCCTTACTGTCCGGTATTGTTGATTCGTCCGTCATGTTGAAAGAGTTGCAGGTTAAACTTAGTTCATGGTGATATTCAATGTCCAGGACTCTCTGCGGCTGTCGGCAGTCCACTGGATGTTCACATTACCACTAACCGTAAAAGTAAAAGGTGTGGAGTTGTAAGTCTGCGCAAGCAACTGGTTGTTCAGATAAACTCTACTAGGCTCGCCTCCCGAACTGACACACTCAATACCACCGATGATATTAGTATTAGGCTGAACTACTACGTTATTAGGCACACCCCTCCACTGGCTTGCAGCTGCTCCGTATGTGGTTCCACCAATTGTTACATAAGCGTTTGGACTGCCAACAGTGGCATTAGTGCTACCATTAACAGTAAACGTATACGCCAGCGTTACCGTATAATCCTTCGCCTCCGTGACCGCCACCGTGGTGCTGGCCGTCTGACTACCCAGCGTCGCCCTTACCGTGTAGGTGCCGAACTCGTCCAGTTTACAGGTGAATACCCCCCCCCGACTCGTACAGTTGTGTCACTTTTCCGTTCAGTTCCGCCGTCACGGTGGAGCCGGTGGGCGCGTTCACCTTCAGCGCCGCCGTGGTCCGGGCCTTGCGGATGATAGCGATGCCGCTGCCGCCCGCGCCATTGTTTTTGGTGTCACGGATACCTCCGCCACCTCCGCCAGTGTTTGCAGCACCAGATGTAGCGGTGCTACCATACGCGCCGCCAGCACCCCCGCCGCCATCTCCTCCAGCACCAACCGTACCAGATTGATACCCGGCACCACCGCCACCACCAGCATATAACGTAGCGCCAGTTTCACCAAATTCACGGGTGGTTGTACCTTGACCAGTGCCGCTATTACCATAAGCAGATACGCCGTTGCTGCCGTCTGAACCGCCATTACCGCCATTATAGTTGCTAGTGCCGCCTCCTCCGCCGCCGCCAGAACCACCATTAGCTCCACCGGAAGTGTTAAAGGCAGAATTTCCGCCATTCACGCTCTGGCCTAATGCGCTAGATGCCCCAGCAGAGCCACCGACGACAATCGAATAGTTTTGCTGGGCTTCAATCGTCAACTGCTTGAAAGTGCCGGTGTATCCACCGCCGCCGCCACCGCCTCCAGAGCTCGGGCTAGAGTAAGCTCCACCATTTCCTCCGCCCCCCACCAAGAACAAATCCACCGTCTGTTTCTTAGCGAACACGAGGGTGCCGGAGGTGTAGAACTTGATCCGCCACTGTACGCCGGATACCTCGGTGCTGTCGTCAATGACTTCGCAGCTGCCTGTGTAGGTAAAATCCTCACCCAAAACAGGCACTTTGTCCTTGGATTTCAAAACCGGCGATGTCATGTTGAAAATCATGCCTTTTCTCTCCTTCCTCAATAAACCGTCAGCACATTGGCCGTCACGTCCTCTGTAGGCACCTCCTCGCACTTGAAGGTCAGCGTGTTGGTTCCCTGCCCCGTGCACCGTATCCCCGCCTCGTTATAGGGGATGTAGCTCTCCGGCGCCGCCACCACGATGATGTTGGCGCTTGCGCTCATGCCCGTGGCACTCACCGTCTGGGTCTTTGCCTCGCTGTCCCATCCCGCCGCCGTCAGCGTGTAGCTGCCGGTGGTGCTTTTGTCCGCCTTTTCCGGCAGAGTCTCGTCATGGGTCTGCACCGCGTTCGTCAGCGCCTGCAAAATTTCCGCGCTCAGCGCCGGTGCGCTCCCGTTTTTCCACGTTGGGGATGTATAGCTCATTGCCTTTACGCCTCCTTTCCTTACTGCGGCCACAGGCCGTCCTCTTTCGAGATCACCAGCCGCGTTCCCTCTGTGCTCCCCGTTTCCACCCACGGCACCGACGCGATCTGCGCCTGCTGCCGGGTGCCGTCCTGGGTGTCCATGGCCACCGCGCCGTTCAGGAAGATCCGCAGCAGGTCACCCTTCCGGTTCTTCAAAAACAGCGCCCGCTTTGTCACCGACAGCGCGTAGATCCTGTCTCGCGTCTCGATGTCGTCGTGGTATTCCCCGTCCCGTCCCACGCTGCCGATATAGCCGCTCAGCTTGCCGCTCTGGTAGTTGGCCGGAGACATCTGAATGGTGGGATACCGCGTGTAGTTGTTCAGCGCGTTGGGGATGTTGTTGTTGCCGATGGTACCGGAAGTCACGTTCAGCCGGAACCGGAAGATTTCCGCCGTCCGGTACGTCCCGTTGGCGTCCTCCTCCGCCGCCAGAATGGTCCAGTCCCACAAAACCGGCGTCACCTTCTGGCTGGCGATGCCGTTGGTGGCAAACACGTTCTGCCCCGTGCCGAAGATGTAATAGGTGTACGTCTCTTGGGATTTCACGCTGCAGTCCACAATGGCGTTCTGGTCATAGGGCGTATCCGCCACATGGAACAGCAGCGTCTCTCCCTCCGTCAGCCGGTAGATGCTCCACCCGGCAAACGTGGTGTCCGTGGTCACGTTGCCGCCGTTCAGTCCCCCCGCGAAGTTGGTCAGCAGCAGCGTCCGCTCCTCCCACATGGGGGTGTAGCTTCCTGCCAGCACGGCGGATATCTCCGCCGCCGTCAGCGTTCCGCTCACCATCCAGACGTAATCGCACACCTGCGCTCCGTTCAGCGCCACAGAGGTTACCGTTTTTCCCGCTCCCATGGCCGCCGTCGTGTATAGCTTCGTCAAATTCTGCCCCGCTCTGGGGTAAAGTCCCGTGCTGGGGTATAGCGTGGTGTTCGGGTTCAGCCCGTCCAGATAGTACCGCCGCTGTACTCGCACGCCGTCCGGCGTCATGATCACCGTGATCCCGTCCCCCGCGGCAAAAGTCGCCTGGGTCCGGTTGGCGCTGCCGCCCTGCGTCACCTCGAAATAGCTCTCCGCCAGCGTTAGCGTCCCGGTGGTGCCGTCGGAATACGTCAGCGTCAGCACCTTCACCGGCACAGCTGTCAAGGTTCCCCGCCATACAATGGACCACGGCGGTGTAAAGGCCATGTCCTTTCCTTTCACCTGATTCCATGTGATGGCGCTCCCCCCGGCCAGCGTCAGTTTCCCGCCCTCTGTGGAATAGTCGCCCGTCACCTCTGCCGGTATGTCATAGGCCCCCGGCCACGTCACCAGCACCCCGCTCAGGTCGGAGCGCACCTGCGTCGTCACGTCGCCGGTATATTCCGCCGCAGTGTAAGAGACCGCGAAGGTTTGCCACCCTGTGTCCGCCGTCACGCCGTTCACTGTCTCCACCCTGCACCGCACCGCGTATTCCTGCCCGGTGAATAAGCCGTCATAGGTAAAGGCCAGCAGCGCCGTCGCCACGTTGCCCGTGTCGTATAGCGGCTCCTCCGTGTTCCCCGCCTGGGTCAGCGTCCACCGTGCCCAGATGATGGCGTCCCCCTGGGCCTGCGCGTAGTCCGCCGTCCAGGTCATCTTCTTCTGGGCCACCGGCGTGGTAAATGTGTGGATCGCCAGCGTCGGGTTTGCCCGGCATACGAAAACCGAGGCCGACTGCTGCGTCACGCTCTCCGCCTCGCTCCACCATTGGGTGATCAGCAGCTTATAGGTGTTTCCGTTGCTGATCCCCGCCGCCGCCAACGCGCTTTTGGGGATCGTGTAAGTGAAAAACACCACGTTTCCCATGGCGTCACGCCCGTAAAAGGGGCATCCGTCCGTCTTTTTTCCGGTGTCGTACAGCGTGGCGCTCTCCGCTGTGTTCGCCATGATCTTGATGGAAAAGGCCGTCATGGCGTTTTGGCCGTCCACCTGCCAGCTGACGGTCAGGTCCTCCGCCGCGTCCACCGTCCCGTTGCCCAGCGCCCCCAGCGTCGATGGTGTGATGTTGGTGGGCATGAAAAGTGCCATGGCTTATGCGCCTCCTTCCTCGTCGTTCACCTTGCCCCATTCCACCACCGTGGCCGTGGGGAAGTCCGCCACGCTGGTGGCCGTAATGGTCATCTCTCCGGCATAGGCCAGCGGCCTTGAAAAGCCCTGCACCAGATGCCGCTCCACCGGATTCCCCGGCTTGTCCGTTCTGGCTATGGTGACAAGCTCGTTTTCCTTGATGTGCATGATCTGCCCGCAGCTGATGTCCACGCTCTTTTGCAGCACCGTGGACCGTTTCAGCATCCACTCCGCCTTGTCCCTGCACTGGGTGTCTGTGGTGTAGCCGCTCTCCGCCGTCCATATGGTTTTCCGCCCGATGAGATTCACGTTGGTGTCGCTCTCCGGGTCATAGTTGGTGGCCCTCGCCCCCGGCTGGCTGTTGTCCTCCAATTGCTCCCCCATCACGATGTAGTCGTTGTAGACCTCCGTGGTTTTCGCCGTGTACGATAGGCCCAGCAGCGTCACCTCCTCCATGGAAAAGGCGTAGGCAATGGGCTTCTCCGTGTCCAGCAGGTCATCCTGGCTGGGGTCGATCCGCATCCGCCCCGTGGCGTCATAGCCCACCCAGGCGTTCAGCATCTCGCAAAAGCCCAATATCACCGAGGAATAGGTGCCGCCGCTTCCCGGCGACACTTCCAGCGTGTAGGGCGCGTCCACCAGGTTGGCGGTCGTCCCGTCCGGCAGCGTCTGCGTCCGCCCGTTGTAGTACTCGGTGTACACCGGCTTCATCCGGTCCACCGGCTGCCCGTTCCCCTTGTCGATCTGTAACAGGCTGTCGATCTGCTGGAAGATGTTTACGCCCAACTGCCCCCTATAGGTGCCGTCCAGGTTGCCCCACAGTGTCCCGTCCAGGTTGGCCCACTTGTCCACAAGGTTGAAAACCGCCGTTTTCTGCGTGGGGTTGATGGTTTCCTCCGGGTCCTCCACCAGAAATACCCCCTGCTGGATGTAGTACTCCTCGCCGTTTGGCAGCGTCAGCCCCTCATCCAGCGCGATCTCCTGCCCGAACCAGATGTGGTTCACGTCATAGCTGAACGCCTCGTCCACGTTGCTCAGTGTCACGCTGGCCGTCCGCCTTACGCCGTTCTGCAGGTTCACCGTCAGGGTCCCGCTGGATACAAAGGCGGCGCTGTAAGGGTTCTTCCGGTTGTTGTCCACAAAAAAGGCGGTGCTGCCGTCCGGGTTCAGAAACCGCAATCGGCACAGCTTTTCAAACGGCCCCTTCAATGCTCTCAGATACGCCGCGTACTGCTCCTGCGCCGTCAATTGCGCCACCGTCCCCTCTTTTCCAGCCGGTCGGTCATGGCCTCACACTCTGCCTCCGTGGCCTGTCTCACGCCCAGAATCATGGGGTCCTTCTTCCGGTAGCTGCCCTCCCGCGTCACATAGTGCTGCCGCGTGATGCCCGTCACCGGGATCTCTCTCCCGTCCCGAAAGCTCAGAATGTGCCGTCTTTTTCTGTCCATTGGCTCCCCGCCTTTCTGTTTTCGTATATGATTTGTGTTCTTGCTCCTTCGTAGGGCGGGGTGCCCTCACCCCGCCGCCCGATCTCCGCCGCACCCCTTGTAACATTTCGTAGGGCGGGGTGCCCTCACCCCGCCGCGCCTCCCCTGTGTAAGGAGAGGTGTCACCGAAGGTGACGGAGAAGTTTTCGCCCTTGCCTCCCCTTTTAAGGGGAGGTGGCGCGTAGCGCCGGAGAGGTCTTGGCCCCCTCTGGGAGAAGGCTGCCACCGAAAGTGACTGGGGAAGAGAATCTGATCCTCTCCGTTCGCCCGCCGTCTTTATGCGCTGAACGCCTGCAGATTGTGCGCCTGCTGCGCCGCCTCATAAATGGTGGTGTTCTTCGCCTGCTGATCCGTCATCACAATGCTGCCGATCTGGTACCTTGTGCCGCTGTTGTCGGTGTAGCTCCGGTTGTCGCTGCTGCCCGTCAGCGTCCTGGGCAGGTTGTTCTCCGCGCCGTACAGGAACCCCAGCTCTCCCAGCCTTGCCTTGAACGTCCGGTCCGCCAGCGGCGTCAGCATCTTCGCCGCCAGCTTCGGCGGCAGTACGATCTCGTCCTGGCTCGTGGCCTTGATGCCGCCCATCCCTTTCAGGATGCCGCCCGCGTCGTAATAGCCCGTGTCGGCCTTGAACGCCGAATAGGAGCTGTAATAGTCGCCGAAGTTCAGCCACAGCTGCTTGGCCCGCTCCGCGTCTCGTCCGCCTGCGGCGGTGTAGCTGTTGCCGCCCCACTTGCCGTCTGCCGTGGTGCCGTACCACTGCTGCATATACATGATGGTGCCGGTGCCGATGCCCATGTTGTTGCTGGTGCTGGGCTTCGTGCCGCCCGGTGCCACGTAGAGGTAAGACCAAGACCTTTGCGCCTCGCCCAGCGTGTCGCCGTCCTTCATCCGGCGTTGTATCCAGCCGTTGGGGCTGGTCTGTCCCGTGCTGTTTCCCCCGCCGGGGTTGTCATTGCCGCTGCCGGTGTTGTTGTCTGTCGGTGTGTTAGCCGCCGCCTTTTTGTTGGCGATGATGCTCTCCATCGCCTGGTTGATCTGGCTGGCCGCGTCCCAGTTGTTCAAAACGCTCTGATCCAGCAGCGCCTTTTCCGACGCGATGGCGCTGGATAGCCCATCCAGATAGTCCTGCCATGCGTCGATTTTGATCTGATACGCCGCCTTGATGGCCTCCTGCCGGGTTTTCAGTTCATCCACCGCCAGGTCAAGCTCCACCTTGCGCTCATATTCCCGCAGCTGTTTCTTGGCGTTTTCCAGATCCTCCTCGGCCTTTTTCACCTTGGTGGCGTCCGCCACCCATTCCCACTGGCCCGTGGAGGCGTTGTACTGGCGCACCGTCCGCTCGTTTCGGGCGTTCATCACGGCGTCCTGCTTTTTCAGGATCTCCAGCTTATATTCCTCGATCTTGGCCTGCCGGTCCTCGATCTCCGCCTGTTCCTGCAATGCGTCTATCTGCTTCTGGATCACGTCCAGTTCCGCGTCCCGCTCCTTCTGCAGCCGCTTGATCTCCGCCTGGGCCTCCTTCCGGGCCGCGCTGCTGCTACTGCTGCTGCTGGAAGAAGATCCCCTTCCGCCGGAACTGCCGCCGCCGCTGGAACTTCCTCCGCCGCTATACCCGCCCCTGCTGGGATAGGAAACCGATGGCGTGCTGGCCGGTGTAGTGCCGGGCAGCGTCAGCGTGTTCTTCTTGCCGACCTCCTGTTCCGCCTTGGCATAGGCGTCCTTGGCGCTCATGCCTTTCTTCATGTAGTTGCGGGCTTTCTGCTCGATAGCCATGCCCGTGTCCGCGGTGTTGTAGATGGCAACGGTGTTCGCCAGCTGCGCGCTGGCCCATCCGGCCCATTCGCCCAGCGCTTTCAGCGCCGCGATCTGCTGGTCAGTGGAAAGCGTCGTGTTGCTGGCCGTGATCAGGCTCGCCACATAGTCCATCAGCGCCTGATCCGTATAGCCCAGCTGCTGCGCCTCCGCGATCATCACGCTGATGATGGCCTGCGCCTCCGCCTGCTGCCGCTGCTCCGCGCTCATCAGGTTTTCCAGCGCGTCCTTCTGGATCACATACCCGTCCGCCGTCTGGGTCGCCGCATCCGCCAACTGCGGATACACCGCGATCAGCGCCTGATACATCTCCTCCGTCAGATATCCGGTATTGATCAGGTCCGCCATGGCTTGCACCAGGATGTCCTGCTCCTGTGCCGCCGCTCCGGTTGCCTCCGCGGTGCCCTGCAGCGCTTCGATCACCCGCAGCTGCGATTCCGTCAGCGTGTCCCCGTTGGCCGCCAGTACTTCATAGGCGCCCGCCTGCTGCTGCGCCGCCTCTTTGGCGCCCTCGAATTCAATGATCTGCTGGTCCGTCAGTTGGGCTCCCTGCCGCACCATCTCGGTGTATTTTTCAATGGTGTTGGCAAGGTAGTTGTTCAGCGCGTCCCCGCTGGCCTTGATGGTGTCGTTTACCTCCGTCAGGTTGCTGATATAGATCCTGCTGGCCAGCGTTCCCTCGCCGTAGATCCGGTTGATGGCGTCCACAGCATCCTCCATGCTGCTCCATTCCATCCCCAGCAATCCGCTCTTTACGCTGGTGCCCCGCGTGACCTCCACTTCCGCGCCCGCCTGCGTGTTGGCAGATTGATAATTTTTCTTTTCCATCAGCTGGATGTTGGCTTCCAGCTCCGCATTTTCCTTTTCCAGCGCTTCTTTTTCCGCCAGAATTGCCGTCGTCCGCTCGTTCCACGGCGTGTTGTTGATCTCGTCCAGCCGCGCCTTGTTGTCCTTGATCTTCTCGTTGGCTTCGGCAATGTCCTCTGTGAACACTTCATAGTCACCGCCCACCGACCTTGCCCATTTGGAAACCGCGCCTATGGTCTTGCCAAGGATCGAAACCAGCGAACTTGCCAGATTGATCACAAAGGAGATGGCTTCCCCGAAGATGGAAAGCGCCTGCGCCCCTTCGTCCAGCCCGTCCACCAGGTCGATCACGCTGTCAATGAGATCCTTAATGCCGTCCGTTTCCACCAGGTGGCTGATGAACTCCGTCCACTTGTTCCGCAAAATCTCCGTCTTGCGGCTCCAGCTGTCCAGCGCGTTCTCCACTTCCTTGTCCGCGCTGCCGATAGAGTTGGCGTAGTCCCCCAGCATGGACTTGTACATGTCCCAGTTCTGGATCAGCGCCAGAAGCTGAGATGTACGCAGCTTGCCGCCGATATCGCTGACCATTTCCATCAGCTGCTGCTCGGTCAGCAGCCCATCCTTCATGCTCTGGGCCAATCCGCCGATGGCCTCCATGGGGTTGATGACGCTGCCGGTCGCCTCCGCCGCCTCATAGGCGTCCTTGGCGTAAAGCTTGATCACGTCTCTCAGGCCCGCGATCTCGCCGGTGGTCCATGTCACGCCCTCGTCGATCTCCGTCTTGGTGTCGCCGATGATGTTTAAAAACAGCGCACGCAGGGCGGTGGCCGCTTCCGTGCCGCTCCGCTGGGTCACCGCCGTAATGGTGCCGATGGCCGCCGTCAGCTCGTCCACGCCCACATGGGCCTGTGACGCGATGGGGGCCACCTTGCCCAGTCCTTCCGCGATCTTCTCTATCGACGTAGCGTACTTATTGTCAATTTCATTCGCTCCATCGAGAACTTTTGAAAGGCTCTCAATGCTGCCCTGATACTTGTAGGCCGCGTCCACGCTCAGCAGGAACTGCTGGGCCGTCTGGGCGTTCGTGTCGCCCACGATCTGGGTCTTTGTTGCCAGCTCCGCCAGTGCGGAAGCCTGGTCGCCGTAACCGGCTCTTGTAAAAGCGGCAACCGAGTTCAGGTATTCGTCCGCCGCCACGCCGTAGGCGCTGGCGGTCTTATACGCCTGCGCCTCGATCTTCTGAAGCTCCTCCGTGGTGGCGCCCGTCACCTTCCGGATGGTCACCATCTCGTCGTCCACCGACTTCATAGTGTCCAGCGCGTCACGGAAGGCGTTCACCGCGCCGGAAATGGCGCTGCCCAGCAGCTGCCATGCCGCCATCTTGCCCACCACGTTGGCAAGGCTGTCGCCCATCATCCCGGCAAAGCCGCTGGTCTTCTTGGCGCTCTGCCCCACCTTTGTGATGTTGCCTGCCGCCTTGGCCGCCGCCGTCGCCGTCTTTTCCTGCTGCACGGCAAGGTTGGCGCTGGCCGTGGCTGCCTTCTCCTGCTGCAGCGCCGCCTGGGCCGCCGCTGTTTTCTGCTTTTCCTGCTCCGTGGTGGCCTTCTGAATCTCCCGGCTCAGGTCAAGGTTGGCTTTCCGCGCCTTCTCCTCCGCCGTGGCCGTCCGCTCCATCTGGGTGGCAAGCTGGTTGGCCGTCTGGGTGGTTTTCTGCTGCGCTGCCGCCAGCTGGTTTGCCGTCTGCTTTGTTTTCTCCTGGGCCACGGCCAGCTCGTTCTGTGCCTTCGTCAGCCGCGCCGTGGCGTTCATGGTCTTAATGGCCTGGTCGGAAAGCGCCTGGAAGTCCGTTGCGTCCACCTTGATCTTCACCGGTGTGGACGAAAGCTTGGTCAGCTCGCTCCGCAGCTGTGTAAAATCCGGAACCGCCTTTACCTTAAATAGTGCCATGCACCTACCTCCAATCCTCGCTCTCCCTCGTCACATCCCCGTCCGCAGCGATCTCCAGCGCCGGGTCAGCCGCGTTCATGGCCGCCGCCAGTGTGTTCTCCGCCCGTCCCCCTTCGATCATCTCCTCCACGAAGTTGCGGAAGAAGGGGCGCTTTTTGGGCTTTCGCGCCCAGTTGTAGTCTGGGTCCCGCTTCTCAATTCGGTTGATGAGGTCGTTGCCGCTCACCGCTTCCGGCACCTCGTTGCCCTCGCCGTCCCGGCTGCCGTCCGGCTGGTACCGCAGCGTCAGGTTCATGCCGCCGTCCCCTTCGTCGGAAAACACGGTGGTGTTCGCCCCCATGTCCGAAAGGCCGCCGCTGTCCCGCCGCCGCACATACTCGCGGGGCTGGAACTCGTCGTATACGTCGGCGTACACATGGTCCTGTAAGCACGCTCTCATGTCGTCCGCCAGCGTCTGGCGCGAGGCGCGGAAGGCGTTCTTCACCTCCGCTTCCAGCGCCGCCAGATCCTCCGCAAGGCCGCTGAAGCTTCCCACCATGTCCACCAAATCTCCGCACCTCTTTTCTTTCCACACGCCAGGGTGCGCCTTGTCCGCCGCGCCCTCGCGTCTGTCCCCTCCCGCCCAAAAAGCGGGAGGGGAATTTGTTGTTATCTCACTCGCCGGTCACGCTCACGGTGCACTGGTCGGTGAAGGTCTCGCCGCCATCCTCCAGGGTCACGGTCAGCTTGCCGTCGCCGGTGGCGGTGCCCGCGGTGATCACGCCGCTGCTGCTCACGGCGGTGCCGCTGGGTGCGCCGGTCAGCTCATAGGTGCACTTACTGGGGTCCAGGTTCACCAGCTGGCCGTTGGCGACCACGGCCTTGGGCTGCACCTGGGCGCTGCCGCTGGCGGGCACGGTGATCACGCCGCCGATCTGAGCCACCACGCCGTTCACCACGCTCACGCCGTCGTCCAGCGCCAGCACATACCACGCCAGCGTAGACTCGGCGCAGTCCTCGCAGGTGCCGCTGATCACGCCGCTGTCGTTGCTGATGGCGCGTCCCACAATGGCGGTGGTGTCATAGGTGCTCTGGTCGCCGGTCACGGTGGCGCCGTCGGCCTGCAGCTTCAGCGGAACGTGGATATACAGCCAGCCGCAGCGGGTGCCCTCGTTGGTCTTGGCGTTCACGTTGCTGTAAACCGCCATCTGCGCCGTGAACACGCCGATCTTGCCGTTCATGGCGCTGGTCAGGGTGCCCTCGGCGGCGTTCAGCTTCCGGGTGAAGTACCACACCTTGTACTGCTTGCCCGCCGTGGCGGTAAAGCCGGTGATAGCGCCTGCCTCGCTGATGTCATAGGCGGTGCCTCCCATGGCGATCTTGCTGGCCGCGCCCACTTCCTGAACGTAGCAGTACGCCTTGTCCATGCCGTAGCTGGCAACCGGTGCGCCCTCGGAAACGTCCACGCTCAGCGCCGCGGCGTTGGCGGTCACCACCTGGCACACCGGCACAATGGCGTTGTAGGTCACATGGGCGCCCACGGCAGCCATCTTGGTGTTCAGGTTGAAATCCGCCTGGGTGAAGTTCACCTGAATGTCGGGGTCGCTTTCAATGATGGTGGCGATGGGGTTGTTCAGTCCCGCCCGCAGGGGGTCTGCGTTCACCGTGCAGGTGATGTTTCCGCTCTGGTACTTGTTGCTGGAAAACAGCACGTCGCCGGTCGCCATGTCTGCCATCTGTGCGCTGCAAATGCCGCGCACATACAGCGGGGTGTCGGTAAATCTGATCATGTGTCTGTCCACTCCTTTTTTTCAAAAAATAGCGGGGCAAAGCCCCACCGGTTTCCCGGTGTGCTCCGCCCCGTTTGGCGTTCCCCTCCGCCCCTTTGCGAAGGGATGCGTTCTTCTCTTGTCACTGGGCCGTCATGCCCTTGGTCACGTCGCTCATGGGCCGTACAGCGCCGCTCTCGTGGTCCGTCCGCTCAAAGAACAGGCTGGGATACGGGTTGCCGCCCTTCCAGCGGCTTCCCTGCGCCTGTGCGATGCCGCACACCATAAAGCCCATGATCCGCTGCCATGTCCTGGCCCTCGTATGAAATTTCAGAATGGGCCATTCCTCCACCTCGTCCTCCTCCACCCGGCACAGGGCGCACACCGTGGCGATCTTCTCTCCAAAGTCGCCGCTCAGTGCCGCGCCCTCCGTCTCCTGCAGGATGCGTTCCGCTTCCACAAGCTCCGGGTTGGCGTCTTCCGAGGTCAGCGTGATGCCGTTCTGCGCCGCGATGATCTCCCGCAGCCGCTGGAACTGTACCGGCGTCACGCTGTGCATTTCCTCTCCCTCCGCCCAGAACACCACCGCCGTCAACCGGCTGGGGTCCTGCGCGTCCACTTTCAGCCGAAAGAGTTTCAGCCGTTCCTCTGCCGTCCGGCCCGTCCCCAGCCGCAGGGACAGCGCCAGCATCAGCAGCGCCCCGGCCAAAAGCCCTGCCGGTTCCCGCCCCTCCTGATGCGCTTCATAATCCATTTTGTAGTACGCGCTCAAAAGGGGCATCGCCGCGTAAAGGGGCGGCATACTCTGCTGAATCATGTCAATGGCGGGCCTTGCGTAAGCAAAATCCTCCCGCTCCGCCATCGTCACCGGATACAGCGTCAGCCCTTCCGCCTCCACCGGTGCGTACCGCTGGATGCGTTTTTTTATGTTGGGTGTGAGTTCCATCTTTTCTCCTTTCCCACACGAAACAACCTTTTATGTCAAAGGCCCATGCCCGCCTGTGCCAGCAGCGCCGCCACAGCGCCGCCGATCACCAGCCAAACGATCTTTTCCACCACGTCGTTCCATCGTTTCGCCGGCAGCGAGGTCAGGCTTTTCACATCCTTTTTCATCTCGGAGATATCCTCCTTGATATCCTTCTGTTCCTGGGTCATCAGCGCCACCGAGGTCGCCAGTTTGTCCAGCGCCTCCTGCCGCTCCTCCATCTTGTCGATCCGGTGCCCGTTGCTCTTGCACCGCTGTTCCACCGCCGTCAGCCGCTGCTCCATCTGCACCTCGTCCATGGGCCTTTTCCTCCGTTCTCTCAGAATGTCGTCACGACGTTCTCGCCGTCGCTCTCCGCCCATGCCAGGCTCATGTGCAGCCGCCGCCCCACGTTGGTCCCCTCGTCGTAAAAGGGCCTCGACCCGTTGTCGGGGTGGGCGTTCCGGTCAAAGCTCATCACCCCGGCCCCGCCGATGTTCACGCCGTTCAGCGCTTCCAGCAAACATTGCTCTATGTCGTAGCTGCGGGAATAGGCGTCCGTTTTCGTGGTGTTCTCGTGGCCGTAGTTGCACAGTATCTCGAAATAGACCCCCACGCTGGCGGTAAACGCCGTCAGCGGGATCACCCGCCCGATGTATATCTTGATGGTGCTTTGCGCCATACTCTGGGCCTGTCCCCAATACTGCTGGGGATAAAGGCGGTAGCCCTTGGGGTGCCGCTTCTTCTGCTCCGTGGTGTCCACCACCGGATCGTTTCCGTCAAAAAGGAGGCTCATCTTCTCCTCCGCCGTGGGAAGCCGTTTGGCAAGGGGCCGCGCCCCGTCGTGCCACAGGTATTTCATCAGCCGCACCCTGGGCCGCGCGTTGTCGTCCACCGGGGCATAGCCCAGCTTGTCCGGCAGGTCCATCAGGTAGTTCACCACCTTCTTGGGGATGATCTCCGCCCCTTTATAGGTGCAGTAACTGCTTTGGGTTTTCTCGAAGGGATACCACGGACTATCAAAGCTCGCCGCCATGCTCTCACCTCACTTTTTGCAATTGTTTCACATGAAACATTGCTCATTTCGTTACATTTTGGTTATTATTGCAACTTTTTCACTTCGTTTCACTTTTGATATTGCGCAGCATGTCTTTCAGCTTTGCCGCCTCGTCCGTCATCCGCTGCACCGCCTCCGGCGTCATGCTGCTTGCCATCGCCATCGCCAGCCGCGCCACCGGGTCGTTCATGATCTGGAGGTCTGCGTAAATCTCGCTGTTCAGCCGCTTTTCCATCTCCCGGAAGTCGCCGATTAGGTCAAAGGCCCGGTTCCGGCTCTCGCCGCCCTCCGCCTTCATCCGCTCGATCTGGTGCATCAGGTGGTCTCCCGCCCAGCGGTCATAGTCGTCGGCGCTCATCAGCCACCCATCGCCCTCCGCGCCGTCGAAGTCCCGTTTCAGGTACCACCGCAGCAGTATGCCCATCAGGTACCGCGCTTTCTTCTGGGCGTTCTCCCGGTACATGGGCGGCGTGTCACCGCTTGCCTTTCCCTCCGTCGTGATCCTTACTTCTTCCAGACACTTTTCGGCGCACCGGCTTGCGATCTCCGTCTTTTTCATCAGCGGCATGTACGTTCTCGCTTCCGCCAGCCACTTCGCGCTCATTTTCTCCATCGTTTTCCACTCCTCTCAGATTCATAATGGCGTTCTCGTTCTTCTTTTCCCGCAGGGAGCAGGTCCGCCGCTCCGCCGCGTTTTCATACTGTCCTGTCTGCGGGCAGTAGTATTGATAGCAGCAGTAGTTGGTCTCGCCCGTCTGCTTCCGGCACCGCAGCGATATCTCCCGCCGCTGCCGGTAAGCGTTTTCACACATCGGTCTGCCCATCTCAATATCCCTCCAATACCATAGAACCGTTGGCGCTCTCCTCTCCGTAGGCCGCCGTGATGGTAAGCGGCGTCCCGCTGCCGCTCCAGCAGCGGATAACGGCCTTGTTTCCGTCCACTTCGGCGGAAAAGGCGTCCTCCTCGCCGGTGAACGTCCATGTCACCGTCTTGTCCGTCTCTGCGCCGCTTTCCACATACACTGCGCCGATCTCCGCGCTCTCATAAGGCCGCAGCCTCTCCGGCAGTTCGCCGGTAAAGCGCACCCCGGTAAAGTTCTCCTCCACCGTCACGGTCATCTCGCCGTATAGCGTCCGGTTCTCCGCCACCACCGCTTTAATGGCGCAGCTTCCCGCGCCCACGGCGGTCACGTTGCCCAGCGTGTCCACGGTGCATACGCTCTCGTCGCTGCTCTCCCACAGGTAGTGTACCGGGTGATCCACGTCGCCGTCCGCCGCCGCGCCGTTGCGGGTACTCCGGGCGGTAAACAGTGCCGCAGCGCCGCCGCTCATTGCGGGCCGTCCCGTCACCTCCACCGTCCACTGGAAGGGGTAGGCGTTTGCCACCCTGTTCACAAGGTCGTCCTTCTCCCTGTCCGGCTCCTGAATCCGGGCTGTAAAGTTCAACAGGTGTACGCTCTCCTCGTCCCCCGTAAACATCTCTGACACGTCCGCGTAGCCCGTGATCTGGTAGAGGGACCTTCCCAGCATCAATCGGCTGTTTACATCCAGCTCCGCCGTTTCCTTGTTGAACTGCGTGATGATGTTGAAATAGCCCTGCATCTGCAGCACCGTTTCCTGAAAGTTGTTGGCCGTGGCGTTCATGGCCGCTTTCTCCACCACCATGGGTTCTTTCTTCAGGTTTCCGTACCAGTCCAGGTGGTTCCATGTGGCGTTGCACCGCCGCATGATGCCGCTGCCCACCGCGCCGGAGATGTTGGCCGGGTTCGTCACCAGCCAGGTGCTGCCCATGGTCTCCACCTTGGCCCCCTCCGGCACATACTCGATCTCGTGGGCCTCCACCAGGAATTCCTTATACCCGTCCGTGGGCCGGTCAATGGCGCCGCCCCGCTTGTTTACGTCTGCCAGCCGCAGCCACTGCTCCGACCAGGCGTAGAAGTCCGCGCCGTTCAGCCCCTGCATCCGCGCCGCCGTGTGGTTGGTGGCAAATCTGGCGTACTCCGCGATAAACCGTCCCGTGGCGTCCGCGAAATAGGGGGTCTGCCGGTCGCTGTACGCCTTGGGCCGGTTGGACGCCTTCTGCAAAGACCGCACCCCGGCTCCGATGTTTTCCAGCCCTCTTTTCATGTCATACATCGCCTCACCCCCTTGCCGCTTCGTTTCGTTTCGTAGGGCGGGGTGCCCTCACCCCGCCGCTTGCCTCCCCTTTTAAGGAGAGGTGTCACCCGCAGGGTGACGGAGAGGTCCCGTATGGGCAACCCTTGCGGTCGCCCTCCCTGTAGGGCGGGGTGCCCTCACCCCGCCGCGCCTCCCCTGTGTAAGAAGAGCTGTCACCGAAAATGACGGAGAAGTTTTCGCCCTTGCCTCCCCTTTTAAGGGGAGGTGGCGCAAAGCGCCGGAGAGGTCTTGGCCCCCTCTGGGAGGGAGCTGTCGGCGTAGCCGACTGAGGGAGAGAATCTTAACCTCCGTCCCCCACACCTCACACAAACTGCATGGCTCCGGTGCTTCTCCGCCCCCGGCGCACCACGTTCAGGTGGGCGCAGTCCTGTTCATACTTGTGCAGCTCGTCCATCAGCCTTGCCCGGTTCTTGCTGTGCTTCTGGCTGCTTTTCTCCATATAGGTGCCCTCGTTCACCGTCTCAAAACTGGCGTCCTTCACCTTCATCTGGTCGTTCAGCCAGTTGTGGCCGTAGAACCGCTCGTCCCACACCGCCGCCACACACAGGCCCAAGATCCGCTTCTGCCGCATGGTCAGCTCCTGGGCAAAGCTCCCGTCGGTGTAAAAGTCCAGCGTGTAGCTGATGCCCGCTCCGTCCTGTGCGGGGAAGGTCACCACTCCGCTCTCCGCGTCGTAGCTTGCTCCGCTGTACGGCTCGTAGGAAAGGGTTCCCGCGGCATCCTGCCGTACCACCGCGCAGGAGAACAGTTCGTAGCCCTTCATCCCCGTGTCCACCTGGGTCTCGCCGGTGGTGCTGTCCGCCGTGCTCTCCCAATAGAAGTCGCCGTACTGGGGATATACGATCCCTGTTTCCAGCCAGTCCGTCATCTCCGGCGGCATGTTAAAAAGAGGGATGGCGTTCACCATGTAGAGTGCCATCTTCCGCATAAAGGCCGCCGCATCCTCTCTGGCGCTCTCGATCAGCCTCACATCGTCGATCTCCACCATCGCGTGATCCGTGATGATCTCGCTCCAACTGGTTCCCATGCCATTCCCTCCTTGTGCTTCATGTTCTCTCGACTTCCGCCCTTGCCTCCCCTTTTAAGGGGAGGTGGCGCGTAGCGCCGGAGGGGTTGTCTAAAGATGGTGCCGTGGATAATTGATGTATGCTACGGCGGCATAGCCGCCGAGATCGGGGCTAAAAACATGCCATCGGCATGTTTTTTTACGCCCCGACTTCCGTGAAATACTGTCCCACCAGCTCGTGGGGCATGTAATGCAGCGTGACCTTGCCGCCCGCCGCAGCGCCGATGCGCTCGCAGAGATAGAGTTTGCCGTCCTCGCTGTCGCTGTAATACTTGCCGTACTCATACTCCATGCCCCGCGCCGCAGGGATGGGGTCATCCTGCGTGCCGCTGTGCGACACGTCGATCACCGTAAACAGGGCTGGCGTCACATCCGGCGTCCAACTCTCCTGCGAGGTGTGCGCCGTAATGACCTTATAAAGCCGCTCCGTCTTGGTGTAGTACACGCGGTCATCCACCTTGTACTCAACGCTGTCCGCGCTCCACTTTGGGTACAGCATCGGCGCTTCCGCCGCCTGCTGGTCGGTCAGAAAGCCCGCCACCTTGTCCATGCTGGCCTTGATGGCCCGCGCCTGCTCCATAATGTCCGTTCTCATGTTCTCAACCCTTCCTTACAGATTCGATCCGTCCGCGTACATCACGATCTTCTGGTTGGCCGCGTTCTTCTTCTCGCCGAACACCAGCACCACCACCTGTGCGCCCTTCTGCGCCCCCGCCATGCTTCCCACATAGGAAAGGGCCGTTTCCGTGGCGTCAAAGGGCCGCCTCACCGTGATCTTGCCGTCGGCTGCCGCCCCTGTCACCTCCGCCCGGTAAAACCGCAGCATGTCCGTCTGCGTTTCCTTCACCCTGTGGCGGAAGAAGTTGTTCCATAGCCGCTGCGCCAGCGTCACCAGCGCCCTTGTGTCGTTTCCCATGGAATCTCATCCTCTCTCCGCTCACAGCGGCTGCACATAGACGTAAACCGTCAGATCCGCGTCCGGCGTGGTCTGGCAGGTAAAGGTCAGCTGGTTCGCCGCCTGCCCTGTGCACAGCACGCCCGCCGCGATATACGCCGTCTGGTTGTCCGCCACGCTGGTTTCCGGCATGGGCATGATCAGCTGTGCCGCCTCGCTTGCCACAACGCCCTGGGCCGCCACGGTCTGTGCGCCGTTGCTGTCCCATCCTGCCGCCGTCAGCGTCAGCAGCAGGTAAAAGGGCGCTTTCGCCACCACCACGTCGCCTGTTTCCCCGTTTACCGAGGTCACCGGCGCCGTATAGGTGCCCACGATGCGTTCTCCCGCCGCGTTGTGGGCGGTGGCGCCCGCCAGCAGCCGCTCCGGCGTCACGCTGTCGTTCGTGAGGTCAAGCACGGTTTCCCCGTTGACCTGCACTTTGTTCACCGCCATCGGTTACGCACCCACTTTCAGCGTCTGTCCTCCCTGGTCGTTGTCCGTATAGCTCACCGGGATGGGGTTCACCGTCACGCTGCTCAGGAAGTTATAGGTGGGGCTGTCAGGCGTCACTTCCTGGCTTGAAAACGTGGGGGTCACGGTCTTTGCCTGGGGCTTGGCGCCCTCCGTGCCGCTCATGGTGCCCTCCACGCCCAGAATGGTGATGCCGTCGCGGATGTTTTCGGGGATGATCTTGGCTGCCTCCGCAGGGGCCACCTCCGCCGATCCGCTTCCGTCGTGGAAACCCATGGGGATGGTCACCGGCGTACTCTTGTCCGTGATGTCCAGCGTCACCGCCCCGTTGTTGGGCATGGTACCGGTCACCTTCTTGCCGCCTGCGTAGGCAGTCTTACCATTCAGGATCTCCGCCGCCGTGGCGGTGGCATCGCTGGTATCTGCGTCAAAGGTGCTGGTTCCTACAATGGGAGCGCCGGATTTGTCATGTGCCTTAATGCCTTTGGCAAGGTTTGCCGGGGTTACATCGTCCCCCGTCAGGTCCAGTTTCACGTCGTTGCCGATAATTACCTTGTTTACATACTGATTAGCCATCGTACTCATCTCCTATGATAAAAGTTTTGCCCCCCGCCTCGTTGCTCACCTCATACTGGGGGATCTTTCGCACCACCACGTCCTCTTTCATCCGCAGCGCCTTGGTCGCCAGCGTCACCGCGCCGTACACCTTCGGCGTCACCTCATATGGCCCCTGAAACAGCGGCACATCGCCGCCCGTTTCCAGCACCACATCCTCGATCTCCGCCGCGATCTCCTGTGTTTTTCCCACAGCGAAGAACAGCGGCTTTTCTGTTTCATTGCCCAGCTGGATCACCACAGGGGTACCCGCCATATCAGATCACCCCTTTGGACGCACTCTCCAACACGTTGATGGCGCCGCCCTGTGCGCCCACCACCCGGTCGTCCACAAACTTTACCCGCACCTGCGTCGGGGTCTTTCCTTCCGCAAAGGCAAGCGTCTGTTCCTGCGTCAGGGGAAACAGCCATTGTCCCTTTTTCTCGTCGTAGCTCACCTCACCAGGCCATACCCGGCTCAGTGTGCCGATGGTCAACTCCACCGCCGCCACCATCTGCGGCGTCACCGCCGTCCCGCCCTGCCGTATCACAAACGGCACCGCGTAGGCATCCCCCTGCATCATGGCTGTTTCCTCCCTTCATGCTTTCTCTGCTTTATTTTGAACGCACCGCCAAAAGGACTTTGTAGGGCGGGGTGCCTCACCCCGCCGTAGTGGGCGGCGTACTCGACGCCCCGTGCCTCCCCTGTGTAAGGGGAGGTGGCACCAAAGGTGACTGAGAAGTTTTCGCCCTTGCCTCCCCTTTTAAGGGGAGGTGGCGCAAAGCGCCGGAGAGGTTGTCATTGCGAGCCAGTCCGCAGACTGGCGTGGCAATCCGCCCCCCCGTCTTTACTCCTCCTCGTCCTCCGCGCCGTTCAGCATCTCGATCACCGGCTGGAACATGCCCTTCTTCCGCACATCCCCTGCCGGCAGGCTCTTGTAGCGCTGCTTGCTCTTGGCGTTCAGTTTCTTTACAAGGCCCCGCCAGCTGTCGTCCAGCTTGCCTTGCTGCGCCGCCTCGCAAAAGCTCTTTGCCACCATCTCCTGGTGTTCCGTGCACAGGTCGTCAAACACGTCCAGCAGCTCATCTCCCATGGCAAAGATGTTGGCAAAGCCCTTCTCGTCCATGATCTCGCCCTTGCGGTAATCGCAGTGGTAAAGCTTGCGCTCGTCATCCGTCATGCCGCTCAGTACCACCAGCCAGCGCCGGTCCATAAAGCGGCGCATGGTCTCGTCGTAGAACCGGCTCCACTCGCTTTTGGGCACCATCACCGTGCCGTTCTTGCCGGTCACCTGGCCGTACCGGCCATTGTCGCCAAAGGTCGCCACGTTCTCGTCTGAAACCGGCGCCATCCACCGCATGACCACCTTCTCCGTGTCCGCCATCACCTGCACCACCTGCGGCTGCTGCGGGATCGCTTTCAGCGCCTCGGCCACGGCGGCGGCCGCGGCCTCCTTCATCATTTGGGCCACCTGCTCCGCGGTGTACATCACCTGCGCGGCGGGTGCCTTGGTCACCGGAGTCTCGCCTTTCTTCTCCCCGGTCACGGCCTCGGTCACCTCGGTCGTCTCCGCGCCCAGCACCACCTGCTCGTTCTCCTCGGCGGCGATCTGGGCGGCCACCTGGTTGCTGCTTCTCTTGCTCTTCCCCATGTTTTCTTGTCTCCTTTCGGTTCATGGTGTTGTTTGAAAATGTCCCCCCTGGGCCACATCGTGGAGAGGTGCGGGGGGTCCTGTCTTGCCCGGCCCCCCCACTGCACATCGTTGAGAGGTTTGGGGGAACTGTTTTGTGGCGCTCTTTCCGGTCGGTCGCTGTGACACTTGACCTCGGCGGCGCCTCGCCGCTTTTGGCGCAGAACGGAGGACTCGAACCCCTTGCCTTCCGGTACGAAACGGTTTAGCAAACCGCCGCCGGCGCCTCCCGGCTTCATCCTGCATATCCGGGAGGGGCTTGCGCCCCTCCCAACTGTGCTTTTTTACATGTTGATCAGGGCCATCTTATTTGCCGTAACCGGTACTGCGTCGATGCTCATGGAAACCACCACGTCGATAGACCCATCAGCAGTCTCGCTGGGGGTCAGCTCAATGGTGATGGGCGTACCGTCCTCAATGCCGATGGCAATGGGCTTGTAGCCGCCAACGGGCAGCAGCCACACCTTGTCGCTGGGCACCATCTCGGTCACAGTGGTGTTCTGGGTGCCGGGAACCACGGCGTTGTCGATAGGCATCAGGTTGATACCCATGTACTCGCCCAGGAAGCCGTAGCGGGTCCACTCGATGCCCAGCATGGTGGACAGGGCGGCGTCCAGGTTCACGGTGCTGGCGTTCACCACACCGCTGGGCAGCGCCTTGGTCAGGGCGTTGGGGTCGCCCACGGCGATAACATTGCGGTAGCGGGTGCCGTTCACAATGCTCACCTTCTTGGCGGCGGTGACCCAGTTGGCGCTGGTGTTGGTAAAGGTCAGGGCCGCGGGGATCACAGCGGTGTTGTTGGTCACCGCCACCAGCTGCTTCACCCACAGGGCGGTGATCTTGCTGTACATACCGGCGGCAATGGCGTTGTACAGGCGGCCCATGTCCGCGTCGTTGGCGGCCAGCTGATACCACTTCATGCTGCCGCGTGCGGTGCGCAGCTGGGGGTTCAGGGTCACGCTCTTGTTGTACAGGGTGTTCACCGGCTTGGAACGGCTGGCGCCCCAGCTGTCGTCCTCAAACAGGAAGATGTCGTTGGACATGATGTCCAGCTCCTTGGTCTCGCCGAACTCCACGGGGTACATGTCGGCCAGCCAGCCCAGGCCGGAACTCATCACGGTGGGCAGCATGGGGGTCACGATCTCGGTGCTGATACCGGCCAGCAGTTTCAAAAAGGTGCTGTCGTTGAAGTACTTGCGCTGGTTGCGGCGGAACTCCTCCATGGTGGTGGGGGGCGTCTCCGCGCTGATGGCGCAGGCCCGCTCCGCGCAGAACAGCAGCAGGTCGTGCTGGAAACTGCGGTTGATCACGGAATAGCTGCCCTCGCCCTCGCCGTCCGCCAGCATGGCGGTGAAGCTGCGGGGGTTCAGCTTTGCCAGGGTGCGCAGGTCCTTCTCGTCGCGGCCCAGGCGCTCGCGCATCAGCAGGCGTCCGCAGGTCACGATGTCGGCGCGTTTGCGCTGCACGCCGTTGAATTCGGCGCTGTTGCTGTCATATACGCTGGGATTGATGTTGTTAAGCATGATAGGCATGTCTGTTCACTCTCCTCTCTCTGAATCAGCCACCAGCGGGCACAGTGTCCACCTTGCAGGCCATCAGGTCGTAATAATTGAAGGCGCTCTGCGCACCCTCGGTGAAAACGCCGGTGTCCAGCAGTTTGAAGTACGGGGTGCCGGCAGCGGTGGGAGCCGCGGCAGCGGGCACCAGCAAACCATCCTTGATGGTGAAGAAGGTGTTGCTGCCGATGGTACCGTTCACGTTGCCCTCACCGAAGCGGTAGATGCGTCCGCCGCGGAAGTCGATGCGGGTAAAGGTCACAGGCCAACCCTTGGGCGCGGGCAGGCCCAGGGTGTTGGCGCCCACCTTGTAAAGGTTGCCGGTCACGGAATCTTCCACCATGTTCACCTCGTAGGTGTTGCAGGCGTAGATGCCGGTTCCCTCGCTGACAACGGTGCCGGTGGCCTTCATGACCCAGCTGTTGCCGTTTTTCAGGGTCACCTGACTGCCGCTGGGGCCAAGGTTCTCATAGCCGTCGCAGTTCAGCAGGCTGTCCTCCACGCACAGGAAACCGGCGCTGCAGGTCTCCTCCGCGTCGCTGGCGTTGTGGAATTTACCGGTGATGTTCAGCGTCTCGCCGAACACACGGTCGCTCACACGGGGCCAAAATGCGGTTTTTTCGATATAAGCCATGTCTTGTCACTCTCCTTCTTTTCGTTTTCAGGCGTTCTTGCCGATGCGGCTCAGCATCCCGGCAATGCCGCTCTCCGCGCCGCCGCTGTTCTTGGCGTTGTTCCAGGCGTAGGCGTTCTTGTGGCTCTCCGCCTGCTTGCGGTCTGCCTCCATCACGGCCTCGCCGCACACCGCCAGCACGGCTCTGCGCACCTGCTCCTCGCCGGTCCACTTGCCGTCCTTATCGGCGCAGTTGGTGTAAACGCCGCCCTCAATGTCGGTCTCAATGGCCTTGATGGCCTCGTCCGCCACCTTGTCGGCGCGGTTGGCGTTGAAGCGCTCCAGCGTCGCCTTGGCGGTGGCCTTGCAGGCTTCCACCCGGCGCAGGTTCTCCGCCTCCTGCATGGCGCGGATCTGCTCCTTCGCGCTTGCCAGCTCGTCAGAAAGCTGCTTCACGCTGCCGTCGGTGGTCTTGGTGGCCGCCACGGTGTAGTCCACCACGTCGGCCACATCCGCGTTCAGCTCCACCTCGCCCACGGTCAGCACCACATGGGCGGCGCTTAGCGGGGCGATCCGGCGCTCCGTCACTTCGCCGTTGTCATCCGCGTTGAAGGTGTAGCCAAACAGGTTGCCGGAGGCGTCCAGCAGCGCCACATTCAGCCCGTCCTCGCTCATGGAAAGCACCTTGTGGTTGGGGAACTTGGTCTGCATCTGCTCCATCATCCGCTTGTTCATGTTTTTTCTCAGTCCTTTCTCATTTGGTGTCGCGCTGCCCTTTTCAGCGGCTGTGTGCAGCGCCGCGGCCCGCAGTTTCAGTGTCTTGAATTCCTCCTGCATGGTCGCCAGTCTTGCGATGTTCGCGCCCGGAATGGCGGGGTTCACCCGGTCGCCCAGAATCGTCACGCCCAGGCCCTTCCACTCCGTGAACACGTCCACGTCGCCTTCCTCGTGGCTCTCCGTGACCTCCGTCTCGGCGGAAACATCCATCGTCCCCTCCTCCACGATCTTTGCCACCAGCTCCGGCGCGTAAAAAGCAAACAGCCGCCCCTTCGCTTTCAGCCACATATGACCGTCCCTTTCCACAAGGGTAAAGTCCTTCTCATCCTCCGACAGCGTTCCCACGATCCGCTCCGCCGTCGCGTCGGTAAAGGAGTAGTACTCCTTCCCGGTTTTCGGGTCCCGGCGCTTCGCCATGTTGTGGCCGTCGCCCACCTGGCTCCCCACATAGGCCACCAAAATCGGCTGTCCCACAAAGGAGAGGTAGTGCTGCCGCAAATTGCGGTAGTCCCACTTGTTCTGGTTCACGCCCTCCCGCATGACCTCCAACTCCACGCCGAACTCATATTCGTTCAGCCTTTGCAGCACCTTCAATGTGCCGCACATGCCCTGCCGTGCGGGCATGGCCTTGGTTTTCAGTCCGCTCATTCGTCCTCACCGCCTTCAAAGTGCTCCCGGCACCAGCTGTCAAAGGTGGCGCGGCTCATTTCGCCGTTGTCCCACATGGCCCAGGCTTCCAGCAGCTTGCGCCGGTCGTCGGTGTTCACCACTTGCAGTTCCTCCGCTTTCAGCGACAGCGCGTTGAACTCGCCGTCCGCCGTGTCCCGGATAAAAGCGCCCAGCGCCTCATCCACGCTGTCCACGATCACCACGCACACCTCAAACACCCTGTCCAAATCGTCGTTGAAATCCTCGTCCAGCTCCGGCGTGCCGGGGTAAGGCAGCCGCAGGTGGTAGTCGTGGGGGATCTCCGCGAACTGATCTACACGCTCCGGCTGCAGGTGTTCCAACCGGTGGATAGCGTCCGAAAGAAACGGCATCCCCATGTCGCACAGCACCCTGTCCTTGATGTCGGCAAACCACTTTTCCGCGTTGCCGTAGGCTTCCATCACCCGCCGCACCGGCTCTTTCAGCGGTGCGAACCGGGGGTTATCCCAGCTGGCATATTCTCTCGCCCTCATGTCCTCACTTCCTCTCCCGTCAAAATAGAAAATGGAGCCGCCGCCCGTGGTTTTCCACCGGCGTTGGCCCCATTTGGCTCTCCCCCGCGGCCCATCGCCGCGGTTATTTCATTGTCATTCCGCACCTTTCGTAGGGGGCGGCGTCCTCGACGCCCTGTGTCGTAGGGGCGGCCCTCGCGGTCGCCCGTCTACCTCTCCGTCATGACCTTCGGTCATGCCACCTCCCCTTCCAGGGGAGGCAGGCGGTGGGTGCGTACTTGGCTCCCCTTACCAAGGGGAGCTGTCAGCGCTCCGCGCTGACTGAGAGGTTGTAAACCCCACCTGCGCCGTTCCTCTCTTTTTCTTCACGGTCCTCACCGTGTGTGCCTTGATGGCAAGCCCCTCCGGCGTCCGGCGTATCTCCACGTCGTTGCCCTTGGCAAGCTCCCTGTTGATTTCGTGAAGGTCATCCGCCGTCAGCATCACCGTCGTGCCCATGCGCTCAGCCTCCCGCGTCCACCGACGCTTCCTGTCCCTCGGTGTCCGGTGCGCCCGTTTGCGCAGGCCGTCCTCCTGGGTTCATGTCGTGTGCCGCCTGGGGCGGCAGGCCGCTCTCGCTCTGCTTGGCGTTGTAGCTGGTCACCAGCGGCAGCCGCATGTCCATCACGCCGCTCTCCTTGATGGCCGCGCTGATGGCAAGGTCGTCCATCACGCTCATGTCCAGCATCGCCCAATAGATCACCGTCTGCGGCAGCAGACCCAGCGTCATGCCCTGCCGTGCGTTTTCAAAGGTCTTTTCGTCCTCCGCCAAATTTCCGAACATGGCAAACCGCCAGGAATAGCGGAGGTTCAGCCCCTCCATGATGCCCCGCATCATCCGCTCATAGCAGCGGTAAATCTGTTCACCGAACCGGCTCTCTATCTGCAAGCTGATGTTGGCAACGCCTGCCCGCGGTTCGTCGCTGGTGGGGATCAGGGCGGAAAGTCCCGCCTTTGCCATGGTGTAGCCATATCCCGCCGTGCTTATCTTCGTGGCACCCGGCGCTTCCGAAAGCTGGTGCAGCTCCATGTTTTTCAGGGGCGCCGCATACCAGCCGATGCCGTTGGTGTTGTTCTCCGCCAGTTCGTTGTAGAATCTCGTGCGGAACAGCTCCCATCCCGCGTTGCTCAGTTTATAGTCGTCGGCGTTCTGCCGGTTGTCATCGTCCCGATACTCGATCTCGCCCGTCAGCAGGGAGATCAGGGGGTTCTGCACCAGTTCCAGCTGGATCTGTTCATACTGCGCGATCTGGATCAGGGAAAGGAACAGCCCCGTCAGCGGCGATACCACCGCCGTCTGCGCGTCATCTATCTCAAAGGGATAGATTTTGTCAATGGGCAGCGTCACCCAGTAGTACCATCTGCCGTTCTGGGAATATGCCTCCGGCTCTCCCGCAAGGCCGCCCCTGCTTCGCTCCATGTCGGCCAGGGCCTGCAGGTCGACCCTGTTCTTCGCCGCGTAGATGAACCGTGTGCCCGTTCCCTTGGGCGGTTCCCGGTCCGTCACCGCGGTAAACACGTCCCAATACGGGGCGAACAGATCCCCGAACTGGGCCGGGTCCGTCCCCGGCTGCACAAAGTACATCATGTTAAAGGCCACCGTGTACTTGCTCACGCTGTTGAAGCCCACAATCTTTACCCAGTCGCTGGGCAGCTGCTGCAAAAAGGCGTAGTTCACCTTGTTGTGGGGCTTGTCCACGTTCACGCGGGGATAGCAGAAGATTTTTCCTTCCTGCACCGCCTGTCCCGCCAGCTGGTGGGCGGTGGACTTGGGGTCCAGCTTCCGCCGCAGCTTTTCCAACAGCTTCCACTCCCGCCAGAAGTCGTCGTTCCTGGCGCTGTCCTTGTCGTTGAACTCCGGCGCGATGCAGCTGTGATACGTCAGCAGATCCTGATACACCTTTCTGGTGTGAAACAGCGGATATGCCGTAAATTCCAGCGCGTGCTCCACCTGCCGCAGTCCCTGCTCGTTGCCCATGGGGGCACGCAGCATCTCCGCCACGGCGTCCTTGCTGTAATCCTGGGGCAAAGACGAAATAGCCTTCACCCTTCGGTTCTGGATATAGGGGTTATTCCGGTTCATCTGCGTGCCGCTCACCCGGCTGAACGCGCTGGCCAGCGCACCCGCCGGCATGTCGCCGTACCGCTCGGATAGCTGGCGGAACCGTGCAAACACTTCCGGATAGCTCTCGCAGGCCACGCTTCTCAGTTCACTTGTCAGGTTTTTCTGCTCCGCCATCGGCCTGTGCCTCCTTGTCCAGTTCCGCCCGTTCCTTTTCCAGCTCCTGTTCCCACATGTCCAGCAGCTGGTTCACACGCTGGGCCGTCGTGCTGCTCTTTTTGGCCGCCTGAGCCAGCACCGCGGCGATGCAGTCCGCCAGCCACAGCCGGTCCGCCTCCGTCAGCCGCCGCAGGTCCGCGCCCTTCACCTCCACGCAGGGAAGATTCCGGGGCTTCGCCCTGCGGTACAGCAGGGCATATTCCGCCGTCATCCGGTAAAACCGCTCTTTTTCCAGCTTTTCCGCCGTATCCCGGCTCACCGCCGCCGCGTAGAGTTTGTATGCCGCCATTTTCTCAGTGTATCCTTCCTCCCCGTCGGGCCGTCACGGTGCGTCCGTGTCCGCCGCCCATCCGGGGCGTCATGCCGGCGCCGCCCTTGTGCTGATACCGGGCCAATTCCTCATCCCAGTCGCTCTTGCGGCGCACCGCCTTGGCAAGCTCCTCTTTTTCAAGAATCTGTGCCACCCGCAGCGCGTATTTCAGCGCTGACCAGATATCGCGCTGAATGTGCTTCGAGATCCGCTCCTCCCGCATGGTCTTGCCGCTGGGCACCTTTTTCAGGTTCTGTATCTGCCCCGCCAGCTCCCGCGTTTTCAGATACGGTTCCGCGATCTGCGCGTCCATGTAGTCGTCCTTGATCCGGTGGTATTTCTTATAGGCTTCCACGCCCTCGTTCACGTTGCCGCACAGCAGCTCCACGTTCCGGTTTTCAAACTGCAATTCGGCGTACTGCACCATCTCCGCGTCCGGGTCGGTCACGCCCGCGCCCCCCGCCTTGATGGGATAGAGGCACGGGATCGCGTTGTCCTGTTCCAGTTCTGTGAAGCTTGCGTGGTTCCGCACACACAGCGGCGCCAGCCCGTCTCCCAGATCCATCATCAGGTTTTCCACCACGCTGGTGCCGTACTGCCATGCGTCTATGGCAAGGTAGGTGGCCGCCCCGCCGTCGTAGCAGAACCGGCTCCACACGTCCTTCACTCGCTGGGCCTGCATCATACTCTTGGTTGGCGGGTTCCAAACGTCCACATACACCAGCTGCTTTAAGTACCGGTCCCGTTTCAGCCAGTCCGTCTGCCTCGTGCATTTCAGCACCACGCAGGCGCACTTGGCGTTTTTCTTGTCGTCCGCGTAGGATACGTCGTACCCCACGATGTAGATCACGTCCTGCGGGTTCAGTTTGTTCCCCACGTCATAGCCGCAGTGCCGGTTCTCCGCCACCATCAGCTTGCGGCTCTCGGTCAGTACCTCGTCCCGCACAATGGGGTTGCTGTCCGCGCCGGTGTAGCGCGATTCCATCTCCCGCATCCACCGTTCCGGCGTCAACTTTGTTCTCAGCTTCTGCGCCCAGGAATAAGGCCGCATCTGCTGCAGCACCACGCACTCCCATGAGATGTCATAGGCAAAGGCGCTCTCGCCCCGCAGCATGGCCTTCATGTTCTCGCATCGGGTCTCGTAAGCGTGGTTCTGCTTCCGCCCCGCGCTGGTAATGGCGTGGTCTTTATAGGGGATGTAGTTGGGATCCGGCTTTCCCTCCACGTTGTGGGTCAGTCGCACCGCGGGCAGCACCACCGTGGTATACTCCGCAAAGTCGAAAGGCGGATTTTCCTCCTGTGCATACTCCTCCGCCGTCACGTCGTGTATGTTGTCGCCTCGCATGGCGGAGATATAAAACGCGCTGCCGCAGTCGGTCTCTATCTTGAAATCGTCCTTGCTCTCTGCCGTCACCCGCCACTGCTTCGCCAGCGCCGGGTAGTCGTGCTCAAGCTGCCGGAAGGTCTTGCTGCCTATGATCGCCATCTGCTTGTAGCTTGGCCCATAGTAGGCGCTCTGAGTCCCCGGCCATACCAGTCCATTGTCCAGTGCATATTTGAACTTGCTGTTCGTCTTGGTCATGCCGCGGGTCCCTGTAAACGAGACCGACGCTTTTCTGGCGTATACCCGCGCCATCACTCTTTGCAGCAGTTCCTCGTTGGCAAAGTCCGCCGTTTCACTCCGGAATATGTCCAGCGCCTTGTCCGGATACCACCGGAATACCCATATCAGAAACGCCCAAAAGGCGTCCTCATAGTTTTCATAGCTGCGCTCCTGGGTGGGCTTCTTCGTCACCCAGCCAAGGCCCGCCACATACGCTTTTCCCGTTCTCCGTGCCATGTTATTGGTTCTCTTTCAGTGGCCGCATCCGCACAAGGCCCAACTTTTCGTAGTTGTACTTTTCCACTTCGTTGGGTTCCTCGGCAAACTCGCCCAGCTCGTCCCGCAGCCGCATCTCGTCCGGCAGCTCCGTCAGTTCCGGCATGCCGTCATTCTGCCGCATCCGGTTTTCGTTGATCAGGATCATCTGGTCGGCCGCATCCCGCGTATAGGGGTATTTGCAGGGCCGTCCGAAGAAGATCCGAAACGCCTCGTCCGGTTCGCAGGGTTTGCCGTTTTTTAAGAGGCCCGCCCGTTCCAGCGCCAGCACCATGTTGTCCAGCCGCAGGTCCTCCACCGGCTTGGTGTCCTTCTTCCGCAAGTTTTCCGATGCCAGGTTTTCCTGTATCATGCTGGATAGCTTCTTGGCCTTGTCTATGGCGCCCATCTCTGCGGCGTCATTCATCTGCTTTGTCCACTTTGCCACGTTCCGCAGGATCAGCTGCTGCTTGGCGCTTACCGCCTGCTCTCCGCCGAAGTCAGCGCACAGCGCGTTATAGATCCGGTCAAACTCGTTGTAGTCCTCGCTGGTGTATGGCATCTTTCCGCTGCCCTCGCCCCAGTCGGCCACCTGCCGTTTTGTGCCGTTCCTGCCGTCTCTGGCGCTCTTTTCCAGGTCAACGGCTTTGCTGAACTCACCCTTTTCAAGGCTTGCCCCGAAGATCCGGTTGATGTCCGTCAGCCCGTCCAAAAAGCCATATTCGCCGCCGCCCTTTGTCCGGGCCAGCCCCTTCTTTTCCAACTTCTCGCAGTAGGTGGTCCACTTCTCGTTGGCACTCTTGGCGGGGATGGCCTTCATGTCAAAGGGCTTATCAAACTTGATGCAGCAGTAGAAGTAGGCGAGGCTCTCCCCCACCTCTGTCTCCAGCAGGTCGAAGTATGCCTGCTGCTTTTCCGCTGTCATCGGTTCCATCTCCGCCATCTGCCGTTTCCTTTCCTCGTGTATTTCCTTGCGCCACCCCCCTTGCCTCCCCTTTTAAGGGGAGGTGGCACGGTGCAGCCGTGACGGAGAGGTGTCATTGCGTGCCAGTGCGAACACTGGCGTGGCAATCCGTTTCCTTACAAAAAAATGATACCTGCGGAGTGCTACACTCCTACAAGTATCATTTTCGCAGTAATTGAAACAACTGAGGTACTTATAAGTCCCTTTTGCAAAATTTTCTGTGGTCATGGCTTTCTTGTGCCGCTGCGTAAGGACGACCCTTGCGGTCGCCCGTCTACCTCTCAGTCACGGCATACGCCGTGCCAGCTCCCCTTAAAAGGGGAGCCAAGTACGCACCTCCTACAATAATAATTACGGTTTAAGGCGCGGCAGCCAGCCGCGTCTTTTTCCATCTCAAAGCCGAAGCTGTTAGAATGGGAGAGTAAATGGCCTGTCAGTACGCACCTTGGGCCAACACGCCCGCATCGGAGTCCGTCAGCCGCCTCTCTTATTCGCAGCATTCGATTTACGCAGGTAGAGCCACCTTGTGCGCTCGCGTCAACCAGGAGATTGAACAGGCAATGAGAAAAGGGCGGAAAGCCATATCCAATCAGAAGGAGGAACGATATGAACGCAGTTGGAATCGATGTTTCCAAAGGGAAAAGCATGGTGGCTGCCCTGCGGCCAATGGGTGAAGTGGCGTTGCTGCCACAGGAATTTCTCCACACCGAGGTCGGTCTGGAGCAGATGGCCTACGCCATCGTTGCGCTGGGGGAAGATACCCGCGTCATCATGGAGGCCACCGGACGCTACCATGAGCCGATAGCGGCGGCGCTGCACGAGTACGGCATTTATGTCTGCGTCCTCAATCCGTTATTCATCAAGCAGAGCGGAGGCGGCTCTATCCGCAAGGTCAAAACCGACAAGGCAGACGCCATGAAGATCGCCAAGTATGGCCTTGACAACTGGGTGGAGCTGCGGGAATATACTCCCATGGACACGGTAAGACAACAACTGAAGCTGTGCAGCCGCCAGTACAACCTCTACATGAAAACGGTGGTATCGCTGCAAAACAATCTCATTTCATTGACCGACAAGACCTTTCCCGGTGTGAACGAACTGTTCTCCAGCCCGGAGCGCGCCGACGGCCACCAAAAATGGGTGGACTTTGTCATGACCTTCTGGCACTGTGACTGCATCTGCCGTGTCAGCGAGAAGGCATTCACCGATCGCTACCAGAAATGGTGCAAACGCAAGGGCTACCATTTCAGCACAGAGAAAGCATTAGACCTCTACGCCGGAAGCTGCGGCCATTTCACCACGCTGCCGAAGAATGACAACACAAAGCTGCTCATTACGACCGCTGCCCAGCAGCTGCTCGCAGGCAAGACGACGCTGGCCGCACTGCGCACCGAGATGACGCGCCTTGCAAAGCAGTTGCCGGAGTACGATACCGTGCGGGCCATGTACGGCGTCGGTGAAACGACCGCTGCCCAGCTCATGGCGGAGATCGGCGATGTGCGCCGTTTCCCACGCCGCAGTTCCATCGTTGGATTTGCCGGCGTTGATCCGGCCGTAGACCAGTCCGGCAAGCACAGCGCCAAGAGCGTCCCTACGACCAAGCGAGGCTCTCCACATCTGCGGAAAACGCTGTACCAGATCGTCTGTACATACCTGAAAAGGTCTCCCGCGGATGAGCCGGTGTACCAGTTCCTCGATAAAAAACGCGCCGAGGGCAAGCCGTACTTTGTCTATATGACCGCCGCTCAGAACAAGTTCCTGCGCATCTACTACGCCCGCGTGAAAGAGTGTCTTGAGGCATTCGACGAGCGGCAGGATACCGTGCAGAACTAAATCCGCCGACAATTTCATCCCGGCTGGCGATGTGATTTTTCTCCAGCCTGTTTTGTTATGCCCATTTTCGGTCTCGTAAACTTTGCGGGACTTTTTTCGTTTTTTCTATTGACTTTTGTTTGCAGGACTCCGCTTGCCTCTCCTTTCAAGGAGAGGTGGCATGACCGAAGGTCATGACGGAGAGGTCATGACGGAGAATTCACCCCTTCTCCTCTCTCCCCAGCAAATAATCCACCGTCACGCCGAAATGCTCCGCCATGGCGACCAGGGAGGACGCCCTCGGCTCCGCCGTCCCCTCCTCATACCGGCGTATCTGGTGCTTGCTCAGTCCGCACAGTTCCGCCAGCACGCATCGTTTCATCCGTTTTCCTTCCCGCAGCTTCCGCAGCCTCTCAGGGAATCCGTCCATCCCGCGCCCTCCTTCCCGTCACAATGGGCCACACCTTCCGGTACCACATCAGCCACGCGCCGCACCCCGTCATGCTGGGAATCGTGCACCTCTGGCACTTGGCGCAGGGGTGGGGCGGCAGCTTGTGGGGTCTTGCCGGGTCGCTTTTCACCCGCCTTTTCACTTCCGCTTTCTCTTCCTTCCGTCCACCGCCAGATACAGGCACACCAGCCCGATAAAGGCGATCACCCCGCAGCATATGGTCCCCATCGTCGTCTCATATACCCGGAACCGGCAGCACAGCACAGCCACCACCGCCGCGCACACACCGGCCATCAGTCCAAACAGCGTCTCGCTTGTCATTCTTTCTTCACCTCTCTGCCCTGTGGCACCATCACCGTCATCTCTGTCTTTACATAGCTTTTTCCGGCATACTGCTCCACACTCTCTACAAAAGCGCCCAGCCGTTCCGCCTCCCGCACAAGGTCCATTCTGGTCATCTCCTTTGCGGCTTCCAGTCTGAGTGAGTCGAACGCCATCCCGTCATCCTCTATCCGCCGCGTCGCCGTTACCGTCGCCCTCGCCGCCATGGTCACGGGGCGCATCAACACGGGGTCATGCTGTTGCTCCTTGAACACATCGTCTCTCAAACATCCGCCCAGCTTGCGGATCATCCATTCTCTCAGCCTATTCATGCTCGTTTCTCTCCATAGCTACAAAAATCGTCATCCGCTGGAACAGCAATAAAACTGTTGGGATTCAGGCACTTTTTTGCTCCACTGTTGAACTTGCAGTCCTTGCAGCGCACCACTGGCACGACATAACCAGACAATCGGCTCAATGCTACCCCACACTTATCGCAAAGCTCCTCGTCGTCTCGGATTTTTGCAAACCATCTGCCACAAACTTTACACGCTGGCATCGTCTGCACCTCCGTCCATCTTCGCGCCGCAGTTGGGACAAGCCATAGCTCTACCGAAGTTGTCATCGAGTTTCCGCTCGAAGCTGCAAGCAGTACAGACAGCTATCCCCTGTTTCCGGAAGTACTTCCAACGAGCAACCTCCAGATTAGTGGTAGGCTTATCATCACTCTTCCTTCTCTCTGTCTCGCAGTAACCGCTTTCAGAAATGGTTACATAGCTTGGACAAGAGCAGTAACCACCCTCGTTCTCTATACACATTCTACAGTTACATCTCATAAGAGTTTCTCCTTATCTCCTGTTCCATGATGGGCAGCAGCGTGTGCTCTCGTATCCATGTATACACCCATTTTCGACTCTCTGCTGTGCCCATCGGCTTCTTCTTCGGCGGCAGTTCGCCATTCTTGGCTGCTATGGCCGTGGGACATCCTCACTTTGCATTTAATTTCGGCGTTCATGATTCGTCCCAACTTCAGGAACTCTCTCCATTTCCACCAGTCGTGCGTATTGTCGGGTCCTGTGTCGAGTTTCCCATCATACGACCTGATTTCGTTACCCCAGTAGTCCTCCATATTGCTTGCCATTACTTCATCTCCCCTTTCAGCTCATCGTACAGGTTGCTGAACTTCTTGTTCCAGTGCTTCAGCCATCCTTCATCACCTTCAATGCTTTCTCCGTTTCAACTGATGTGTTCAGCCATGCCAAAATATCCGAATAGTCCTCTGAAAACTCTAATTCGTCCTCAAATCCAAGGTTTTTGTACATTAACCTGCAAAATTCTTTTTGGCTGTCATATAATAGTTTCGCCAACTGCTGATTTGTCGCAACTCGCATACGGTCTGCATTGGTTAACGCTTTGTCAGAGGACAGCACCATCACGCGCCCGTCAGCCTGTGCCCTAAGCAAAGGGTCTGCGACCTTGTGGTACTCGTCCAACGTGTTCTGCATTGCCGTGACCTCCTCCTCATAGGCAGCAAGACGCTCAACCAGGCGGGCAAACAATGGGCAGTCAATGCAATCCATATCCATGTTGCAGTTTTCAGAACACTTCATGTAATGGTCGGTACCTAGATAAGACTTTTTCGTCAGTCGCTCCATCACTCCACCCCCTGCATCCAAAACTCACGGCGGCAATCGACGCACGAGAAATCAGAGGTACAACACTCGCGTTTGTTTCTAAGAGTCGCACATACTGCACACGGGAATATTTCCAATATTCCAGATTTGTCGATTCGCGCTTCCGGCCAATGCTCCAGGAACACGCTCTGCCGTGTCTTACACGGGTGTGCGGCAGACCATTGCTCGACAGCCTGAACAACCGACTCTATTCTCACATCTATGTAATTGTCGCAGTTCTCGTGCAACAGAGGACAACCGTCGCAATTCTCAAAAGAGTGACACATTCTGTTACGTTCCTTAACAAACTTCACAGCATCCATCACTCTGCCTCCTTTCTTTCTCCATAAGAGCAGAAGTCCTCCGGCTTGCGGCTCTGCCATGCCTCTGAATGTACGTTTCCATCTGAGTAAATTTTCAGACATACGCCCATGTCGTAATGGTTACAGTCCTTGCAGCGCACCACCGGCACGGCATAACCAGATAATCGGCTCAATGCTACCCCACACTTATCGCAAAGTTCCTCGTCGTCTCGGATTTTTGCAAACCATCTACCACAAACTTTACACGCTGGCATCGTCTGCACCTCCGTCCATCTTCGCCAACACCACAGACTCAAGAACCGTGTCCACAATCGCCTTGTCAATTCGCGCCTGCAAACTGCATCTGTTTTCGCAAACAACAGGCATTTCAGATAGAGACTTGTTGTAATAGGCTGTCTTACTGACGACCCACTTACCGTCCCAAAAATCAATGGAATAGCCGCTGGATTTCGCCGCCTCCATCTTTGCTGATTTTGCCGCGCCAGTTTTCACAAAGTAGCTTTCTCGCGTCACCCACGGATTTTTGTAAATTTTCATTCCGCACCGTCCATCTTCGCTCCGCAATTTGGACAACTAATTGCCGCACCAAAATTCTCGTCGAGGTCTCTTTCAAAACTACAACGCGTACAGACAGCTTTATTTTGCTTATGGTAGTATTTCCACCGCCCATGCACCACCGGGGCAACATCAGCGGCGGGAGCATCATCAATCATACGGAGAACAACCGCAGCATCCGTCTCTGTTTCCATCGTATATGCCATTTCAAACATTGCCATTTTGCGGATGTAACTCCGCTTAATGTATTCATCCATTGTCAGCCCTCCTGTTCCATGCTTCTCTCGCTTTTTCAGCCGTATAGGTAAGCCCAGACGTTGTGCAACACTTACCACAGACAGCTGTGTACCCCCAACATCGACCTCGCGTATCTACCACCGCGTCATGGTCGACAACTATGAATGCGTTACCGCCGCAGAACGGACAGGGTTTCAGGTCAGCCATCCTTCTTAGCCCCCAGTGCCTTCTCCGCCTCCTCGCGGGTGAGGAATGTGGTTTTGCCCAATTCTTCCGAAGCATACGGAAGATTCGGAATTGTGTCTATATACCATCGGCTGGTAAGCCCCCTGTACACCACATTCACCACGCGATGCACCACCACTCCCGAAGGGGATGCGCGGTATAAGACATCGCCCACCTTGCACGGCGGCACCACCAGCCGACCGTCTTTGTCAGCCTCCGCCAGCTCGCGCAGGCGGTTATAACTGCAAAGACTTTCCAAATCAGCAAGCCGCATCAGCTTCAGTGCGATCTCGTCTGCCTTATCTTTCGGTAGGACTTCCTCCGGCTCGCAGTCGCTATCCTCGTAGGCAGCAAGGCGCAGAAACCGCTCCTCTGGGATATTCCGTGGATACCCGTTTGCAAGGCGGCGCTCGTACTCTTCTCGTTGCGCGTCAGCTTCGCGTTTATTTGTCAGTCGTTCCATCACTCCACCTCCTAACATCCAGCCCCAACACCATAATCGGAATTATTTGTCATCCTTGCAATTTCAGCTGCGGTCAGCGTATGATTGCTTGTGATATATGTAACAGGCCCTTTACACCTGTTCTGACACGCCAAGCACTCGCAACGGTTACAGTTACTTGTTGCATTCTGCCGAAACGGACAGAGATGATTAAAACAGTCCATCACATATCCCTCCATCTGCACCCATCACAGGCTCCCTCGTGTGCTTGTTTGTACTTCCCGCAGTATTGGCATAGCTCGTTCTTTATGGTGTGCAATTCTTCTTTAAGCCGCAAAACCTTGTTTGTTTTCGACACAGCCACGTCAAGCAATTCCTTGATGTCTCCCAGCGTAAGCCCCGTGCCCTCATAGTCGGCGTGACGCTCCCACACCTTCCGCGCCGAGCACGCGCCGTTATACGGGCACGGAAGCTCCCGGCATTGCGCGATATCGCAGAAGTTCCCCTCAAACGTCAGTCGTTCCATGTTTTTCCTCCTTTGCCTCCTCAATCCGCCCCGCCAGCCGTTCCAGCTTGTACCGGCGGAATGTCTCCACCTGTCCCGCGCAGTCGAACAGCATCACCATCTGCTGAAGCATGATCTCCACGTCGGCAATCTCCTCTGCAAAGGCTTCCACGTTGTCCCGGCCACGACAGCGCTTGCAGAGTTCTTTTGTCAGTTCGCTCATTTCCTCGATGGCCATTGTCACCTGTAATTCCTTCCCGAAAGTTTCCAGCGCCGCCTGACAAATTGCGTTATCGTGTAGCATCATTTGGCGGTCACCACCGTATCAGCGCCCTGTACAGTCACCCAGCCATGCTTGAGACGCGCCTCCGCTTCCTTCATCTGGATTAGCTCCGGCGTAATGGATTCCGCAATGGTCTTGTTGGATTCTGCCTCAGCTTCCGCCTCAATGATCTTTACAGCAGCCTCAGATTCAGCGATAACGCGATTTGTTTCTGCCTGCGCTTCCGCCGTCTGTTTGGCAAGTTCTGCGATCTCTGCATCCTGCTTGGCCTGCTCTTTTGCCCGTACCTTTTCCTGCAACGCGGAATCCAGTTCCACGTCAATGATCAGGGCGCTGGACACGTTGATACCATACTCGGTACTAAGTTTCTCATTCAGGTAGTCGGTAATAGCCTTGTTCACCTCCGACTTTTTGTCGGAATAGATGTCCATAACAGAGAATCTGGGGGTAACTTCCTTCACATAGGCGATAATGCTGTTCTGCACGCGACCCTCTACAATGGCCTCTCCGTCCATGCCATTAAATTTCTCGTACAGGCTCACCACGCGGTCAGGCAGGAAATTGTAGTTGACCGTCAGGTTAATGCCCACCATGCCGCCGTTGGCAGGGGCATCAATATGCCAATCTGCATGTTCGTCTGTGTTGTAGTCAGATGGATCGTCGGAAAAAACAATCTGCTGCTGACTAACGGGAAACTGCTTGACGTGCTTCAATGGTGATAGCCAATGCCAGCCCTGTGTCAGCGTGTTTTGCTCCACGCCCTTTGCGGAATACACAACGCCCACATAGCCCACCTTGATTCTTGTCAGGCAGATGATGCAGAAAACAGCAACAACTACCGCCAGCACGGCGGAAACAGCAATAGCGATACCTTTTTTCATGACTTTTTACCTCCAAAAATGTTATAAATTACGACAAACGATACGCCAAATACAATGATGAATAGTGTGATAATCTCTTTCATCTTTTTCCCTCCGGCGTACTTAACGCCGCCAGATTCCACCGCAGACCCTCATTTGCCCGCCGCAGCGCTTCGATCTCCCGCCTCTGGCTCTCGATCAGCTCGGCGGCGGCAAACTGCAATTCACTTTCGCAATCATCGCCCGCCGCAGGGCACTCTTTACAGTGTTTGCAAGAATCTTCACCGTTAAATGCACAGCACCGCAGCGCGGTCACGATCTCATCTCTTGTCATGTCATTCCTCCTCACACCGCCACGCAGTCCATCAGCTGCGCCATTGTGGTTATCGTCACGCCGCACCACTCCGGCAGGTTGGCCCGCACCAGAGCGGACGCCACCGGCGGGCAGACGGCATTGCCGCACCGCGCCACCTGTGCGCTCTTTTTGTACTCGTTGCCCAAATAGTCACGGTCAATGATGTAATCCTGCGGGAAACCCATCGCGTTGTACAGCTCACGGGGCGACAGCATCCGCAGTCCGATATCCGCGATGTAGTACAGTGCGCCGCTGATCTCCAGCAGAAGCACCTCGTCCTCCGCCAGCGTGTAGCCGCAGAACTCATTCAGCAGGTCGCGGATCAGCGGCCAGTGTCCCAGATCGTCACCGCTGCGTATCTTCGCCAGATGTGTCCTGCACACGGCGAAAACACCGGAGGACGTCTGCGTGGGCAGCGGTTCCGTGGGCTGTGTCCCGACCTCATCGCCCTTAAACTTCACCACATGGGCGGCACATACCGCATTGTGGTCAATGGCCGTCACCGTTGGCAAAGGCTCGCCCACCTTTTCACCGACCACACCGCCGTAATACTTGGCAATGTGAGCGGCGACCACCGCCTCGCGGTCGTGGCTGGTAACTGTGTGCATAGGCTCTCGCACGTCCAGCGGTCTGCCGCCGGTGTAATACTCCACCAAATTGGCGCAGGTCAGGCCGTATCGGTTGGAGGCGTCCACCGTGTGGATAGGCGTCCCCAGCCCGGATGCCCGGACACTCTCCGTCTGCTCTGTGTGATACTGAATGAGGGATGGAGACACCAGGCAGGCTTCCTGCTTCGATACCGTTGTAGGCACTGGCTCCCGTAAATCCCTGATTCTGTCCCCGCCGCCGGTCTGCCCGATGCTTACAAGGCTCGGCGTTACCAGCATCTGATTCCCTGCGGTCGTTACGGTATGTACCGGCGCTCCGACCGTCCCGCCCACGCTGTTGCTGGTGTTGGTCACCGTCACAGGTGCCAGCAGCGGCTTGCACAATTCATGCGCTCCTACCGCCGTAACAGTCGTCAATGGCTTTTCGATGTTCTGCGCAGCGTTCTGGAATTTCTGCTGTACGATGAACGGCTTGCCGCTGCGGATGGTGAACTTGTCCACACCCCGAATGATCCGCCGCATGGTGTTCTTCGCCAAAGGCCGCACCGCCTTCAAGCCGTATCGCTCCTTGATTTCCTCCTTGGTGTCGAAGATGGACAGGCACGGCAGGCTCCAGTCGATGATCTCCGCCGCGCTGCGCCACCTGGGCAGTCCGTCCGCGCCGGTCTTGCTGTGGGTGGGCTTCGGCCACACGATGGGCTTTCCGTCGCAGCGGGCGATCATGTAGAATCTCTTGCGGGAGGTGGGCGCGCCGTAGTCCGCCGCGATCAACTCCCGATACTCCACGGTGTACCCCAACTCAGTGAGTTGGTCGATGAACTTCCGGAACGTGGTGCCCGCCAGCTTCTTCACCGGCTTGCCCTTCCGCACCGGCCCCCACGTCTGGAACTCCTCCACGTTTTCAAGGATAATGACGCGGGGCCGCACCTTCGCCGCCCAGCGCAGGGTGATCCACGCAAGGCCGCGAATCTTCCGGTCAACCAGCGCCGCACCCTTTGCTTTGGAAAAATGCTTGCAGTCCGGCGAGAACCACGCCAGCCCCACGTGCCGCCCACGGCACACGGTCTTTGGGTCTACGTCCCACACAGACGCTTGCAGATGCTCCGTGTAGGGGTGGTTTGTCTTGTGCATCAGGATCGCCGCCGGGTCGTGGTTAATGGCAATCGCCACCGCCATGCCCGTTGCAATCTCGATACCTGTCGACGCCCCGCCGCCACCGGCAAAATTGTCCACGATGATCTCGCCGGTCATCGTCTCTTGTGCAAAAATCATATCAATCTCCTCAATCTCCAAACACCACGCCGCACTCGTCCTTCAGCACGTCCTTGATGTGCTTGCGCTTGATGCGGCCTTCGTTTATCTCCTCCGCCAGCTTCTCCAGGCACTCGTACAGGTACGCGATGCTCTGCGTGTCCCGGCTGTCCGCTGTCTCCTCTTGGACGTGCCAGCCGCATTTGTCCATCAGCACCATTGCCACCATGTCCATGTTTTCCTGCGTACCCTTCAATCGGCCTTGCATGACCAGCCGTTCATCGCGGGATAGATGCTGCTTACCCATAGGTTCTCCTTTACGTCTCATACCGGAAGGTGAAGCCTCCCAGCATGTCGAATTCTTTCTTGTGCGGTACCTCCTTGCGGCACCGCGCCGTAACAGAGGACTGCCCAATGTGGTTCTTCTTGGCCGCCTCCGCGGCGGACCGGTAGTTCTCCACCACGTCGCCCCGCCGGTCGATCTTCACCACAGGCTTCCGCCTTGCGGAGGTGCCGTACCGTCTGCCGCCCTCCTTCGGCGTGATCGCCTCAAGGTTTTCCAGCCGGTTATCCAGCCGCAGGCCGTTCCGGTGGATGATCCACGTCCCCGGCTTTCTCCCGCCCATAAAGGCGTCCGCCATCAGCATGACCACGCCTTTGGGCCGGGGCTTTCCGTCCTTGTGGACCATCTGCACGGTGGCTCTCTCGCTCCCGTGATAAAGGCCCGGTTTCAGCGTCAGCCAGCTTCCGTCGCCCATCTGCTTCTGTATCACGCCTTCCCGGCTGATGCGGTAGCGGTATTTATAGCCCGGTATCTCTTTCCAGTGGTTCATGCGTCCGCTTTTTCGCACCGGCGCAGCGTCAGGCTCTCGGCCAGCTCGCCGGCGGCCATCTTCCGCCGCTTCGTTCTCTGGTGTGCCTGACAGTTGCGGCACTCCGGGTAGGGGCAGTTCATGCACTGCTCCACCTCTGCCGCCGTCGCCACCCCCATGTGGTAGCCGTCGCCTGTGGTGAATTGGCCTGTGGTCTCGGCGTTCTTGGGGCCTCGCTTGCCGCCCACGTCGGCGGAAAGCCAGGGCAGCACCGCGCCGCTGGCCATTCTCAGGTACATCGCCTTTGCGCTTCCTCCCATTTCTCTACACCTCCGTGATCGAAAAGCCGTACCGCTCCCGGAACAGCTTCGCCTTGTTCCGATATACCTCCGTCCGGTACCCCTTCGCGTCCTCCACCACCTTCATCCAGTGCACGTCGCCGTTGCAGTCCGGAGCCGTCTTGCGTTCATACACAAAGTCCGCCACATAGTACTCGCCATTGTGCTTCACGCCCTCCGTCGTTTGGAATCCTTCTATCAGGCAGAACCGCACCTGCAATTTCAGATCCCGAATCATGCCCGCCTGCTTCATCAGCATCAGCTCGTCATACCGGCGGGCCTCCTTCTTGGAATCAAACGTCAGGTCGCCCCGACTGGCCTTTTCCGCATGATACTTGCTGCTTTTCTTCTTTTTTCCCTCCTCGGCGGCCTTGGTCTTCTCCGCCTCCCGCGCCATGATCTGCGCCATGGCCTGCTGCTGGGCTTTCGGCCCCAGCCGCGCCAGGTCTGCCACAGAATAGCCCATACTCCGCCACCTCCTTATCGTCCCAGCCGCGCCGCCAGCGCCTTCACCCGCCGTTCATACGCCTTGGGCGATAGGCCCTGCTGGCGCAGCTTTTTCTTTTCTTCTTCATAAAGGCACCAGTCCGTTCGCTCAGTCGCTGTCCGACCCGAATGACCGGCTCGCCCCGTTTCGTCTCTTTTTGCCATAGCCGTTTCCTCCGCCGTCGTCCTCTTTCCGGTAACTCAGCTCCATAAAGTTCATCTTCGCACCCTCGAAATAGAAGTTCACCTCGCCGGTCCGGCCTCTCCGGTTCTTCGCCACGCTGCACCCCACTTGGCACACGTCCGTTGGGTCGGTTTTCCAAAGGAACATCACCTTCACGGCGTTCTGTTCCAGTTCTCCGCTGTCTCGCAGGGAGGAAAGCCTTGGCTTGTCCGTCTCGTTCACGGTGCGGCTCAGCTGTGCCGCCGCCACAATGGGGATCTCCAATTCCGAGGCCAGCAGTTTCAGCTCCCGGCTGATGCCGCCCAGTTCAAGGTTCCGGTTTTCCGACTTCTTTTCGCCGATCATCAGGCCCAGATAGTCCACCACGATCATTTTCAGGCCCTCAATGCCCAGCGCCAGCTCCCGTACCCGGTTCACCGTCACGTCCGACCCGTCGTAGAAGAAGATGGGCAGTTTGGCTTCCATGCTGGCCTCATACGCAATGTGCATCCACAACGTTTCGTCGCCCTCCGGCACCCCGTCGATCATCTGGTCCATGGTCAGGCCCTCCACGTTTTTCACCAGCAAGCGTTCGCCCACCTCTCCGGCCAGCATCTCCGCCGTGACGTAGAGGACTGTGTTCCCCTTCCGGGCCGCCGTTTCCGCCAGCGCCATACACATGGCGCTCTTTCCGCATCCCGGCCTTGCGCCGATCAGAATCAGCTGTCCCGGCCACATGCCTTTCAGGGTGGCGTCCAGCAGTGGGAACCCCGTGTCGATCCGGTTGTCCTTCCGGCCCGACGCGCTGTCCATGGCGTCCTGCATGGCTTCCGACATGGTTTTCAGCCGTCCACCCCGCCGTGCTTTCATCTTCTGGTGGCATATGGCCGTCACAGCGGCCTGCGGGTCCTCCTCGTCCCCCAGCGCTTCCATCACCGCTCTGGTAAAGCGGGTTTTCTCCGCCTTTTTCCGCACGATCTTGGCGTATTCCATCACGTTGGCGCTGGTGGGCGTGATCTCCATCAGCTGGGCCAGATAAGACCGCGTGGTCTCGTTGTATACCCCTGCTCTCTCCATCTCCGCCGCCACGGTCACGCCGTCAATGGGCTTTGCCTCCGTGTGCATCCTGCGGATCACCCGGAAGATGTCCTGGTTCGTCCTTATGTAGAAATCGTCTTCTTCAAGGCATTTCAGCACGTCTTTCACGCATCGTGCGTCGATCAGCATGGAACCCAGCACCGCCTGTTCCGCCTCTGCGGAATAAGATGCCTGCCACGGCAGCGTCAGGCTCTGGTTTTCTCCGCTTCCTCCGATCACTCCGATCTCCATGGCCCCATCACTCCTTCACGGCGCCCTGGTCTCTCACCATGTCGGCAAAGATGCTGTTAAAATGCTTCTTGAAGTCAAATGCCGACTGTACTTTCCGGCTCCACCACTCGCTGTCCAGCGAATAGTCCATCACCTCCGCCATGGTTTTCCAGTCCACCTTGTTCTCCTGGTGCAGCCGCTCCATGCTGTCGGCCCAGCGCTGCAGGTCATCCTCCGTGGGCTGTGCCCGTCCGGGGTTGTCCCGCTCCTTCTGCTCGGCGAAGTAGCGGGCCGCCCGGTATGCCTTGCTCTCCGGGGGATAGACGGTCTCCGGGGCTTTCTTCCCCTTGTCCAGCTTGTCAAACAGGATGCCCTGGTAGTTGTTCGCCATGCTGTACCGTATCTGCTGCGCCACAGTCCCATCGCCCATGGCTTTGGCCTTATTCACCAGCTGGGAGATCAGGTTTTGATATCCCTTTGGCTTGTAGAATTCCTTCCGGTTCCGCTCCCACTTGTAGTCCAGCCACTCATTCACCGCGTCCAGCAGGTCGCCCGTAAAGCGTTCTTCTGTCTTTGGCTCCATCACAGGGCGACTTTTCTTCTCCTTGTCCCCCTTTGGGGGGATATAGGGGGGTATATCTTCTATCTCTGACTCTATCTCTGACTCTATCTCTCCGTAACCGATTTCGCACGGTGTTGTAACATTGTTACTACCATGTTCGGGCAGGGCACTGTTTTTCCTTGCCCGATACTCCCGCATACGCTGTGCCGCAGCGCCCTCGCTGCCCACATTCTTCACCGAGAACGGCAGGAAAACCTCCGTCAGATCATTGGATGCCTCCGCCAGTCCGCAGGAGATCAGGTATTGCAGCGTGACCTCCACATTGGCGGGATCTTCGTCCAGTTCCAGGGCCAGCTCGTCGGCAATGTTTTCCTCCAACCCCGACCATTTCAGCGTGCCGTCGTGCTTCATGGCCACCAGCTGCATTTTCAGGTAGATGATGACGTAAGTGTCTCCCCCGGCGATCTTCCGCAGTTTTTTGATCCGCTTCGAGGTAAAGAAATCGTCGTAAAGCCGCAGCCAGAAATACCGTTTTTCCTCCGCCATAGGCTATCGCTCCTCCTCGATCTCGCACATGTCCACCATGCCGCTTTCATATCCTTCCTCGCCGCAGGCCAGGCTCAGCGGGCAGGCGCAGCAGTATTCCCGGTTCCGCGTGGTGCTGTTCACAAGGCACCTGTCCAGCATCGCCGCGAATTCACGCTTCGTGCATGTGATCTTGATCTTCATGCCTTCTCCCCCTCCTCTCAGATGTTCAGCTCAAAGTCATCGTCCTCATCCGCGCCGTCCTGACCCCAGGGCAGCGGCTCTCCGTCTTCCGCCACCTCATGGAATCCATTGGGCATCTCCGCCGTCTGGGGCTCTGTGGCTGCCGCGCTCTGCGCCGTTGGCATCTGCCCCTTGCTCATGGCTTCCAGCTGCGGCAAAATGGCGATCAGGCGGTACAGCATGTCAACGGGGATCTCCAACAGCGCTTCCAGCGACCCAAGCGGGATCACATGGTCGGCCCGCAGCTCGCTCCATGTCTTTTTCTCGCCGTCCTTTGTGGTGTACGGGCGTTGCCGCCATGTGCCCACCACCGCCACGTCATCGCCTTTTTCCAGACAGGCGGCCAGCCTTGTGGCCGCCCTGTCTCCCATCGCCAGCACGTTCATAAACATCTTGCTGTCGTATGCCATGCCGAACTCTGCCTTCGGCGTGTGCTTCTGGGGCGTCTCGCTGGTGCGGGCATCCCGGCTGACGGAGCCGGTACAGATCATGTACTGGCTCCCGTCAGCGTTGCCCTCTGCGTCTACGCATTTTCTGACGAACAGTGGCATTACTGTTCACCCTCCCCGAAGAATCCGGCAGAGTAATCTCTTGCCTCCACTTCGGCCTCTGCGGGGCGCTCTGTGCGTTTTGTGGCCTTGGGGGTGTCGTTACCCTGCTCCTGTGCCACGGCGGTCACAGGCGGCTCCACAGGGGCGGACTCGACGTTTTTCGTGTGTACCTCGCCGGTACTCTCGTCCACCACATAGCCGGTGGTGGGGACCACCGGCTCCTGGCTACCAATCGGCACATCGGGGATCACGCCATCGTCGCTGTCCTCGTTGAAGTAGCTGCGCACCTCGTTGCTCAAGGGGGCATAGCCGCTGTTCAGCAGCTGCCGCAGCATGGTCTTGCGGCACATCTTATCCTGTCCGCCGCCCACGTCGTACCAGGGCGTACCCCGCAGCAGTTTCTTCTGCTCGTCTGTGCTCAGTTCGTCCGCGATCATGGCGTTATACTTGTCCAGCTTAAAGGCGGGCGAATACCGGTCCGCATGGCGCAGCAGCTTGTCCATGCTCCAATACTCGTAGCGGAAAGCGCCGTCTTTCAGCTCGTAATAGGCGTAGTAGCCGATGATCTTGTGGCTCTCCCGCTCCTCGTCGGTGTCGTACTTGGCCAGATTGATGGTGGGCTTGCCGGTGCGGCGGCTGCGGCCTTCCAGCTCGCCTTCACGCACCTCAATGCAGTCGATGTCGGCGTAGTAGCCCGTGGACATGGCCAGCTGGCAATAACCCTTGTAGCCCATGCTGAACTGGGCCACCGTGTCATAGGGCACGATGTAGTAGCCGTGGCCGTAAATCAGGCCCATGCCCTCGCCGCGCAGGCCGGCGGCAATGATGGTCCCCGGGTCGCACTTTTTCAGTGCGTCGCTGGCGCTCACCGCGCCGATCAGCGTACTGGTGAACCGCGCCGCCATCCGGTCGTCTTTCAGCGCCCGCGTGATCATCTGTTGGGTGCTGGGTGCCGTAATTGCCATGCTGAAGGTTTTCTTCTCCCGCGTCGCCGGGGTGAATCCTGTCTGGTTCTGTGCTTTCATACGTCCTCCTTACTCCTGCGGCACACGCCCATAGCGGATGCCGTTGCTCTCCATGTATGCTTTCAATCCGTCCAGCTGCGCCGCCGTGCCGTATACCCGGAAGTCCACGGTAAACACAGGCGGTGCCTCTTTCACAACGCGTTCAAAAGCTTCTCGCTCCGTTTCGCGGATCACATCCGCCACGCTGGGGGCATCGGTCAGCTCCTGACCATCCTCGTCCACCAGTTCGTTGACGGAACCCACCTCTGCTTGCTGCCCACACATCTCAGGCGGCATGGCGTACATCTTGAAGCGCTGTTCCTTTTCTTTCTTCGCTGCCGCCGCTTCCGCTTCCCGGCGCTTGCGCTCGTTCTCCTCGGCTTTCAGCTTCGTCATGGCGCTGTTCTTCATCAGCACCGTGCCGATGTTCCGCGACGTGCGGTATTCCGCCAGCAGTTCCGTCTCAAACTCGCTGCCCAGCGCCCGGATGGCGTTCAGATCGGCGCGGCACCGGTCAATGGCGGCGCACATGTCTGCCTGGGCCGTGCTTTCGGCATAGGTGGTGTTCAGCCACTTGGGGTTGAAGCAGTCGTCAAAGCTGATCCACTCCGCCATGTCGCCCACGACCTTGGCGAAGTAGTCCATCAGGCGTAGCCGCTTCTCCTCCTTCACCGCGTTCTCCATGGCCTTGATCTGCACATCCAGGGCGTTGGCCGCCTCGTCGCACAGGGCCGTCAGCTCCTTGCACTTGGTCTCAAAATCGCTGTAAGCCTCCATTGCCGCCGCCTTCGCCAGTTTCCGGCTCTCGTCAATGCGGTCCCGGACACGCCTGATGGCTGCCCGGTATTGCTTGCTCTGGCTCATGCTCTCCGGCGTCACCGCCATGGTGCGCAGCGGTTCCAGATTCTCCGTCAGCCACGCTTTCGTCTCGTCAAAGTTGGCGCTGATGCTCTGCTTCCGCAGCTCCTGTAAATCGCTGGTGATGCGGAACTCGATCATGTTCATGCCTGCCGTTCCTCCTCGTCATACTGGGTGATCCACTTCACCCTGTCGGCCCACTCCGGCTTGATGGCGCTCTCCGGGCAGTTGACCTCCACCACGATGGCCCGCTTCGGCTCCTCATTGCCCGCGGGAGCCAGCACCTTGTCGCCCACCTTCAAAAAGGGCAGGTTGGTGCGGAAGGTATAGGCCGCCCCGGCGTAGCCGCCAGACTGGGGCTTGTAATACTTCACCTTGCAGATCATTTCTCGTTCTCCTCCTTTCAGAGTCGTAATATTGCCGCCGGGGGTGTCCCCGTCAGTATGTGGTTTTGATAGAAGGCGATCTCCTTTTCCAGCAGCCATGCCATGTTTTCCGCCTGCTCCTCCCGCTCAAAGCGATAGGTGCGGATGGAAAGGTCGCCCTCCATGTTTTCCAGCCCCGCCATCAGGTCTACAAACTCGTAGCCGGTCGCCAGCATTTGATGTAGGATCTGACAATGGTATTGGGATGGAATTTGTCTGTCCCACTTCGCCCACCCAGCCTTTCCGTTGGGGGAGCTGGTCTTGATCTCCAAAATGCCCTTCCGCCCTTGCTCGTCAGTGACCTCTCCGTCAAGCGTGGCAAAAAGCCATGGCCGTTCTTTTTGGTACAGCATGTCAAATGCGTGGTATTCCACCGTGCAGCCGGGGCGCATGGCTTCATACAGACCCCGCAGCGCCGGTTCCATCCGCACGCCGCGGCTCACCGCCGCGCTGCCGCTCAAGTCCTTTGGGGAATCCTTCCCCACTTTCAGCCGCCATAGTTCCAGCGGCGACATCCATGGACTCATGCCCACCACCGCCGCGGCCTCCGAGGCGCCGATGCCCTGCCGGTTCCTGCCTGCCAGCCATTCCTCCCGGCTTTCAAAGCGCAGTCGTTCCGTTGCTTTCCTCTCCTTTCGTCAACAAAAAAAGCGCCGCCAAGCAGTTCGGAATATCCGAACCACTCGACGACGCTCCGCCCTTCCCGCCAACTGACTTAGGCGGGGTACACTATTTGGTTTTCAGTTCGTCCCGTTTCACCACCACGATTTTCAGCCTGTCCTTCAGGGGGATCAGCTCTACCCGCTGCCCCCTCGCCAGCGCCGCATTGATGGCGAATACCTGATCCGCCGTAAGATTTATGGATGCCATGTTCTCTCCCTTTTCCTGCTATGCAATGCTCTGCAACGCTGTGCGATGCTCTGCAAATCCTTTGCTACGCCTCTCACTTCTTCGCTATACCATTGCGGATCGCTATCTCGCGCAGCCCAGCTATTCCGATGCATATCTAATCCATGCTTTGCCTTACCCTCGCCGCACGCTGCCAAGCGGGTTGCTGCTTTACCGCTCCGTTGCGCTTCCCTGCCGATCTAAGCTGCTCCTATGCAAGTCTACTCCGCACTCTGCGTATCCTTTGCTGTTCCATGCAAGACTACGCCCTTGCTTTGCTCTGCGAATCTCTGCGAGGCTCTACCATTGCAATTCATGGCGATTCCCGGCTTCTCCATGCCTTTGCTGATCTGATCTACTCCCCTCCCGGCTGTTCCATTGCGTTGCGGGTCATATCTACGCAGGGCTTTTCCGTTGCTGTTCATATCTTGACTCAGCTATTCCATTGCGGCTCCGTGCATTTCTCCGCTTCTCCATTGCTGATCCGTTCCTGGCAGCTCTATTCCTTTGCCGATCTCGTCTGCGCCGCGCTGATCAAAGCAGTACCTTTGCATATCACAGCCTATCTCTGCTGCCACTGCTTTACCCTTGCTTCAAAACGACTTCTTCCCAGCGGAACCGGCCCTTGCCGCTGTTGCGCCACTGACCAATGCCGGAGAACCGTCCGTAGTCCAGCCATTCCCGCACGGCCTTCTCATGGTCGTCGCACAGACAGATAATGGTGAAGTCGCAGGTTGCGCCCGCGGGGATTTGCTCAGAAAGCGCCAGGCTGACGCGCTCGCCCTGCATGGTCTGCGCTCGAAGGGGACGGCAGCACTCGCCCATCTCGCCCTCAAACAGAATGGGGATGGTGCGCGGCTCCACAAAGATCAGTTTGTCGATTTCTTTTTTGAACGCCTTGATGCCGCTGGACTTGGTACCCTTAACCTTTCGCAGTCCGCCGCAGGTGTCCTTGAAAAAGCCTTTGATCTGGTAGTCGTAGAAGAACGGCGTCCCATCGTCCAGTTTCGGGAAGATGGTTTTGCCCTTCTCCACCACGCCGTCCACGCCGATGGCGGCCACTTCGTCCTCAAGGGTGTTGGCATCCGGGGACTTGCTGGCGATAAACTTCGTGTAGATGTCAGGATCGCCGGGGCAGGTGCCCAGAACAGGCTCCGTAAAGGTCAGTCTCACGTTGATCTCTTTCATAGTTTTGTTTCTCCTTCAAGTAATTTTTTGATTTTTATTCATAAAGCCAACTAAGCATAGTCACGCTGATGAACCCGAGAGATTATTTCTTCGGCGGTTCCTTATGCATACCATTGGCCTGTTCCTCCATCCACCTCCGCAGCCCATCGACAGGAATAATGATCCGCCGGGGTGTCACGCGGATAGCTGGGAAGTCCTCACGATTGCAAAGTTCGTAGACTGCGGGAAGGCAGATGCCCAGGATGTCGGACACTTCCTTCACGGAATACGTCACTTTCGGCATAGTCTCGGTTATTTTATTAGCCATTTTGATGTACCCTTTCAAGTAATTTTTTAATTTTCACTCATAAAGCCCAAGGGCTTTACAGCTTGTCCATACGCCCACCATGGCGATCACCACGAAGATCAGCAGCCACAGCGGGCCGCCCGTTTCGATGCCACCAAGAAAACCCAGCGCCGTGAAGCTGCTCACGGCCAACAGTATCTTCCATTTCCTGTCCCGGCGGCGCTCATTCCGCGTCCTGCTCACTGTCTGCCTCCTCAAAATCATCTCCGCCGCACTTGGGGCATTGCGCCTCATGCCGCGTCTCCCAGCCGTTCTCCCCGTCCAGGTTCTCCCGCACGGTCACGATCTCCGGTTTGCGGAACCTCTTTCCGCATGTATAGCAGCGGTATCTCATTTCTTCGCCATCAGGCACTCACACAGCTCCTCCATAGGGATGTGCAGCTTCTTGCAGGCCCTGTTCAGCTCCCGCAGCGTAAACTCCGAAGGGGAGTTCTTTTTCCGGTGCAGCGTCGAAAGGGAGATTTTCATGGTGGCCGCCAGTTCCTTCTGCGTCACCCGCTCTGCTCCCATGCCGCCCCGCAGCATCTTGCTCAGTCTTTCATCCACTGGGTCAGGCCCCAGCAGCGGTCTTACTCTAGGCATAACTGTCCCTCCCCTCTGTCCATCACTGCGGTGATACCTCTGGCGGTCAGGATCTCGTGGATCAGCAGCCGCCCCTTCTGTGTCCATTGCGTCAGTATCCTTGCGTCGTGGCTTCCATCACTTCTCACGATGGGGATCGTCTTGGACTTGGTGTAACCCTTCCCCATGTGCCGCTTGTAGAGAATCCACTGTCCGTTGACATTGTGCTGGATACCGGCCTCGAACAGGATTTTGTTGAGGGCCTTGGCCGATAGGTCATAGTCAGCCGCCACCTGCGACGTAGCCATAGCAGACGGGCTTTCAAGAATCTCGTCCACATACTGGCGGATCGGCTCGAAGTCGGCAATGGCCTGTGCCTGTCGCTGGTTCTCGGCCAGTAGCTTCATTTTCTGTTCCTCTGCATCCGCCAAAGCGCGGAGTGCGGAGGGGTAATCTTTCGGTACGGCGTAAGCGCCGGTCTTGCGGATGGTGGGAAGAATTTCATCAAAAATCCAGCTCTCAAACTTCTCCGCGCCGGGAAGCTTGGATCGCGCCGCAAGGCGGTAAACGTTTCCCTCCGCAATAAACGTTGCTTCCTGCGTTCTGCCAAGGGCATCGACGATGGGGTAACGTTTCGTTAGGTCACCCCGGCAATGGTCGGAAATTGCCTTGCTGGGATTTTGATAGCCCAGCGCTTTTGCGACATCACTTCCGCAAAAGAGGATGTTCCCGTTTTCCTCAATGGTACGGATGGTGCCGAACTCCGGGCTGTTGAAAATCTGAAGCTCGTTCACTTTCGTTCCTCCCCTTTCAGAAGTTCGTCGATGGTGCAACGGTAGACCTCCGAGATTTTCAGTAGCATGTCTGCACTGGGCTTGTACGTTCCGCGCTCCCAGGAATAAACGGTAATGCGAGATACGCCAAGCAGTTCCGCAGCCTCGTCCTGCGTCATTCCTGCGCGGACACGACACAGTTTGAATCCATTTACTCGCAAATTCTCACTCTCCTCACTTAATTTACTTAGCATTTTGCTTAGTACAACTTGACATTCTCGCGATCGTATTATAAAATGCAGTTGAACAAGAAAGCATTTATAAAATCTCCTGCAAGATTTTGCCGGGGTATGGTTTTGTTTGCTCGTTTTCACTTCGCATTACTAAGTATATCACTTCGCATTGCTAAGTCAAGACTAACTTTGCGCTCAAGGCCGCTTTCTATGATTTGCACAAACAAAGGAGATGTTTTATGGACACTTCGACAATGCTCTATCGTATTGAGTGCCTTCTCAAAGAAAAAAAGATGTCAAAAGGCGAATTTTATGCCCTGGTTCCCGTTTCTTCCTCTGCCGTTGCGCAGTGGCGAAGGGGGCGAGTTCCTAAAATAGAAAACATACTTCGCATGGCCGAAATTCTTGAAGTAGACCCCAGTTACCTTTTGTGTGAGGATATAAAAAAAGAGTCCGCTCCCACATCAGAAAGCGAACTCGACGGTGCTCTTGTTAAATTACTCTGTTCTTTAACGCCTACTGAGCTTGCGCAGGTACAGGGCTTTGCCGCAGCCCTAATATCAGCTCGTAAAGCATAGTCTTTTCTTCCTGTGTCATCTGGGAAATGAATTCCCGCGCCTGCTCTTCTCTCATCCTCTCGTTCTCCTTTCCAGCTGTTTCTTATGTACTCCCCGCCGCCGGTGCCAGCAACAGCGGGGAGATAGCAGATCACTGTAAACACGACGTATCTGCTACACCTTCATGGTAGCAGAAGCGCCATGCCCCGTCTACCCGCAAAACGGGGAATCCTGTCTTGATTTGGGGAATCTCTCCCCAAAAGCGGGAAAATGAGCCTACCCAAATATGGGTAGGGCTGTCCATATCAGGATTTCTGTTGTCAGGGAGGTCATCATGTCCGTTATGCAAGACTTGGGGGACTACATCGTCCAGTTCCCCTCCGTTCTCAAAGCCGCCAGGATGCGTGCTGGACTTACCAACGAAGAACTGGCAGAGCGTTCCGGTGTTCCCTACTCCGCCGTCTGTAAGATGCAGTCCGGCGAGCGTGATCCAAAGCTTTACGACGCCGTTGCCGTCTCTTATTGTGTCGGTCTCCATGTTGACGCCGCCTTTGGTCACGTTTCCCAGGAGAATTCTTCTGCCGCCCTGCAGCAGCGTGTCCACGATCTGGAAGTGAACGAGGCCACCAACAACGGCGATATCACCCGCCTGAACCAGGTGAACGATATCTACATCCAGCAGCTTCAGGAGACAAAAAAGCGCGAGCGGTTCTATAAACGCTGGTATTTGTTCACCACCGTCTTTTCCGCTATTCTTTCCGTATTTCTGATCTCCTATCTGATCTTTGACATTCGCCGCCCCAACATCGGCCTTATCCGTCAGGGTGACATCAGCGCCGTTGCCTGGATCATCATCCTCCTTGTGGCGGTCGCCATCGGCGGCTGCGGCATCATGGGCTACAAAGCCCTGCGTGAAACGGCAGATGAAACGAAACGTATGAAATAGAACCTTTGTTTCACTTGTGGCATGAATTGTATCACACAAGGGTCTTGTTTTCAATATGCATTTTCGCCAATATTCTTGTTATTTCTCCGTCAAAACGAAAAAAGGCCGCCCCTTGCGGAGCGGCCAGCAACCCAGTCATCAAAATCAACCACGAAATCAACGAAAGGAGGTTGCCCATTTAGGGTAACACACAAATAACAAAATGTCAACGAAATGTAAAAGCTGCAAGCGGGAAGTTCCTGACAACGCACCCTTCTGCCCCTGGTGCGGAAAAAAACAGATTAAAGAGAAAAAGTCCGATGGCGTCATCAAAGTGCCGGAGCCGGAGCAGCTCCCATCTGGCAACTGGCGTATCTACCTCCGTGCTGAAAAGCAGTCCGTCACGGAGTCAACCAAAGAAAAGTGTATTACAAGGGCCAAGGCCATCCGCGCCGGCTTTATTGAAGAACACAAGCGCATTCCCAAAAACGCGCTTACTCTGCGCCAGGCCATTGAGGCGTTCATGTCTACCAACGAAAACGCCCTCTCCCCTGCCACTATCCGCGGATATGATATCATATGCCGCCATCGCTTCCCCGAAAAAATCGACGAACCACTGGAAGCTACAACAGGCTGGCAGGAGGCCATTGACGCAGCACGCAAAAAGTACTCTCCTAAAACTGTCTATAATTCATGGGGTCTTGTCAGAGAAATCATGACAGAAAACAATATAACACCGCCGAAGGTTCGTCTCCCTCAAAAGCGGCATGCGGAAAAAGAATGGCTCACTTATGACCAGATTTCGTCCTTTTTAGATGCACTGAAAGGCAAGCGCTGCGAGTCCGGCGCACTCTTTGCCCTCCACAGTTTACGCCGCTCCGAGATATTCGGCCTTTCGTGGGATGACATCGATCTTAAAAAGGGACGAATCCACGTTCGTGGTGCTATGGTTCAGGACAAAAATAATGTCTACATCAAGAAGAAAGAGACTAAAAATACCTCCTCGACACGCACCATACGCATTATGATTCCCCGGCTGAAAGAAGTTCTCAACCGGCAGAAAGACACAGGACTTTCCCCTGTTCTATCCACACCCAACTCCCTCACGCAGTCCATCAACCGGGTGTGCGCCGCTGCAAACCTTCCAGAGATTGGTACCCACGGACTGCGCCACTCATTTGCATCCTTGGGATTTCATTTGGGGCTATCCGAACTGGAGGTTCAGGAAATCGGCGGATGGCGCGACCACAATACTGTCCACAAAATATATCTCCATCTTGCAAAGCAAGATCGTCTCAACGCGGAAAACAAAATGGAGGAGTTCTACAAAGGTGGCGGCGAAGAAGTTTTCTCGGAAGATGAACAATTTGGCAATAAATAAAACAGATTACACTCATACACTTTTACACACGCTTTTACACACGGATTTCGAGCCCCTTGTGTTACAACGGTTTTAAGAATAATAACGAGGGTTCGAATCCCTCACGGCGTGCCATTATGGCAGGAAGCCCGCAACCCTAGTGGTTGCGGGTTTTTCTTGTATATATGCGGGTTTGCCGGTCTTTTTCATATTACTAATATGGAACATTCTTTCCCGTTTTCAGAACATCATATACCGGCCAAAACACACTTTTTTACACACGCATTTACACACGAAAACCGGCCCTCTGTGGGGCCGGTTCTTCTATTCCTCACACCACCAAACAGTCTCTCTCCGTACACCTGCCACAGCCGCATCGTCGTGGTGCATCAGGATGTCAACGTGGGTCCCTTTCACCCCTGCATCCAGGGCGATGTATGTCTCGTCACCGATGATCACCGTGGAGCCGGTGGGGATAACGCTGGGATCCGTCGCCACACAGCTGCCGATCCATACCCACTGGCCGCTGGCCGTCAGCACACGGCCATCCTCGTCCCGGTTCATGTGGGCGTAAGGTGTACAGTCAGCGCAGTAGCCGGTGATGATACATTCCTCAATCACGTTGCTTTTGGCCTTGATGGCCTCCCGCGTCTTTTCTTCTTCGTCTGGATCTTCCCATGCCACTGGTTCCGACTCTCCTGTGTCTGCCGACTGGATAAGAGGCTCATCCGGTGTAGCGGCAGGCGTGGCTTCCTCTGTGCGCCAGGAGATCAACAGGCACAGCACAACGGCCAGCACGGTGCCCAAAAGGATTTCCGCCATGATGTGGATGGTGTTCTGAATCGCCACGCGCTTATACTCATCCCGAAGTATGGCAAACGGTTCCGGGCAAAGCCCAAACTCCCCCGCCAGCACAATGTTTCGTTCCATTGCGCTGCACACTTCTCTATTTCGTCTCGTCATCATCTTTCTTCACCTCGTAAAGCGGGCATCCACAATTCACGAAATCAGCGCAGTGTTCGCTGTCCCCGTTGAAGCAGGCCCATGTAAACTCCTCGTGCCATTTACAGCCGACACAGCAGTTGTATTTCATCTCCGCATCCCCCTCTCCTGTTTCTCCCATGCAAGGGTGTTCCAGCGGTTTGTGGCGCTGCTCTGCGTGTTGCCCGACACGATAAAGCCGCAGGAGTAACACCTGACGTAATACTTTTCCGGGAGGTTCACTGAGCATTTTCTCTCCCCGCTGTCCATGCCGCACTTGGGGCATAGCCCTAGCTCGCCCCTTGGCTTTTTGCGGAAACTGTTCATGTGTCAGCTCCTCCCTGTCGTTCCTTTGACCAGGGTGTATCAACGCACTCCGGATTCTTGCAGCGCATTTGAACAGCCCACAGCAGATTCCACGCCGCCGCCAGCAGGTGATCCTCGTCCTCCTGCCCATCCAGATACTTCGCCGCGTGTCGCATGGCACTGTCCATCAGGCTGCTGGTGGGGATGCCTTTATCGACATTATGCGTCCCATACTTGAGTGCCCCTGCCTCGCAGTGCTTGCTTACCTCGATGATAGCCGCCCACGGCAGAAGATCCATGCGGCCTTTCCCGCTGTGCATATCCCGCTGCGCCCCGGTGCTGAAGGTGGTACGCTCCCCGCTGTCCAAGATTCGCTTTTCTTGGTTGTACTTCTCGGCGCACTCAGGACACATTGATGGTGCCCAGTGGTGCCTTGAAATAAAAGGCTCATATTCTCGTTTGCACATGACACATACGTTCATCTTTCTCTCCCTTCCTTCTCATAGCGCCAGTTCGATCTGCCGGCAGTCGTCATCCAAAAACAGGTTCATCTGAGCCGTGTGCTCCTCGAAGCGTTCTTCCTGCAGCCGGAAGTATGTCGGCTCGATTTCACAGCCTACGAAATCAAATCCCAGATCATGGGCTGCGATACGGCTGCTGCCGCTGCCCAGGTGCGTGTCCAGCAGTTTCCATCCCGGCTTTGCGTATTTCTGGATCAGCCACTCATACAGTGCGACTGGCTTCTGAGTTGGATGGATACGCTTTTCATTCAGCGCCTTGTTGCCCTGCTGAGTGCCACCGTCTTTGATGCTTTTACCCTGCATCATGCCACACCACATGTAGCGGAACAGCCTTACACTGTCATGGCAATTGGTAGCGGCGATCTCACAGTCGGAAAACGAGCTTTCACCGTTACACTTGTCCCACACAATGCGCCCCGGCGTAAACACATAGTCGAAGTAGTTGCAGCCCCAAACGATGTATTTCTTTGCCACCCGTTCCAACTCCTTGAAGAACTCGGCGGTCGGAATATCCCACTTGGGTGAAATGGGATAATCCCTGCGGACGCCGATGGGACTTACCTTGCATCCGTAGTACCCGCGCCGCTCTGGGCCGGAGAAATACGGCGGATCTGCAATGGCGAGATCAAACGATTTGTCCGGCAGCGTCCGCATATACGCCATGCAGTCCGTATTCAATGCGATCTGCTCTGCCATGACTACTTAGCCTTCCGCAGTTCGTTCACGGCATCTACCAGTTCGTTGATCTTGCGCTGCTGAGCATATAGCCATCCACCGCTACGCTCATTCCAAATGTTTTCTTCTTCCACTTCCTTCATCCGCTCAATTTCTTCCGGCTGTTCAGGCTTTACAGAGTCATACTGATATCTCATCTTTGCAAAGTCATATTTTCCAATGCGTTCAAAGAACATAGGGAACTGACATTCGGTATAAGCGCCGCTGTCTTTTGTCCCGCCTATCCATGTAAAACCAAAACAGTGAATCACCCCACAGTTCTCTAATGTTGGCTGATAGAAGTTTATATATCCAACAAGCGTCTTGAGGTTCGTGCCATCAGCCACCTCGCGTTCAACATAATCGCCTACATGAAATTCGTATTCCATCTCAAACATCCTCCATTACTTCAAATTCGTAAAGCAGAGGCGCTTTCTTCTCCCAAAACCGCCACCACTTTCTTCTGGTGTAAACAATCCGTTTACACTCCAAAAACGGCCAAGTAAGAAGTCGCTTGCCAACCGCTGGTTTTTCTGCCGCCAACTCTTTGGTTGCACTCCAAATAAACCGCATTCCCTTGGTCACCTTCACACAGCTGTCTTTACTTGTGTCTTGCACTCTGAAATGGAATACTTCCTCTGACGATGACAGAGCATCCTCTCGTAAAACATCTTTCGGTTCTACGCTATACCAAAAACCATTCATTTCGTTTCCTCCACATTCTCCGGCATCACGATATACGTCTGGCCAATCGAGTCCAGAATTACGTTCTTCACTTTCACAGGAAATACTTGCAGTCTGCCCTCTTCCTCTGCACGTACCCATGCTCTGATCTTGTCCATGCCGTTCTCATGTACCCACATGGCAAACTCGGCCACCTCACGCACCAACTCTGGTGTCAGCCCTGTGTCCTCATATTCCGCCAAACGGTCTTTCAGGCGGTTGCGGCAGTACAGCGCGGTGCAGTCAACCATCGGCTTATTGTGTTTACCAACCCAATCCGCTTCGCACTTCTGACAGTTCATCATTGCCTGTCCATCGGTGTCGCGCTTCGTCATTCTTTCATTCATTTCTGCTCCTCCACATAGCACCAGCTCTGGGGCGGGCGTTCAAGCTTCCTCCCGCACTCAACAAGATTGATGCTCCCGTCAGGGTTGTAGTGATATTTTTGATATGAGCAAGCAACCCTGCGCGATGGACACGATTTATCATCATCTTTATACCTGCACACAGGGGAAAACTTGTCCAGCGCCTTTAGCGGGTCGTATATTTTCAGGTCGGAGATATGCCAGCCGTAGCCGACTCCCTTGAGGTACCGAACGAGCTCTTCCCGCGTCAGACAGGCTTGCTGCTCCACATCGTCTGGTGCATGGTTGAGCGGTGCGAGCTCATAAATGCGGTCGCAGGTAAACTCGGCAATAATCGTTCCGCCAACCTCCATCTGTACCCATTTATCATTGATGATATGGGGAACAGTTCCTTTTATCCTGTAGATATAGCACTTAAATGGTGTTTCCAGCTTCGGGCGGCTCTTTCTGACCTCAATGGTTTTCTCGCCCCTACAAATTTTCTCGCACCACTTCGGGCGAATGCTTATCATAACGGCCTTGCTCATTTCTCCACCTCCGTAATCAGCCATCCATCGTACACCTCCCCGTTGCCCCATGCGGCTACGGCCTTTTCCCTGCTCGAATGCCCAAAGGTATGCCTGCCACACTCCTTGCACTCGGCAAACCACAATTCATGATCTCCCTGCGGAGTATCGTAGTCCCGCAAGTACACCGTCGGCTTATGTGCGCAGCACCCCACAGGCTTCATATCCAAATCAAGCACACAGGCAACCGGCTTTCCAACACCCGCTTTGCAGGGCGCGGATTTCGCAGCAAAAGAAAACTCGGTCTCTTTCGGATCCATCATCCGTTTTCCTCCCGCTTCAAGATCCCCATTCCGACGCACAGTTCGATCAGCTTGTCATCTTCCAGATCAATAGCCCTCTGCGCGATGTCACGAAGATACCCAGTCAGCAGTTCGAGGCCAACGGAGATGCCAAAGGCGTTTTCTTTTACGACTCTGCTTTTGCTCTCACTCAGCGTTCTGTCGATGTTC